>TARA_B110000879_G_scaffold50159_1_pt1 | contig 16929 bp, 14 predicted proteins | sample TARA_B110000879 | Tara Oceans TARA_B110000879 (sample SAMEA4398094) | marine metagenome | biome: Polar Biome; feature: [SRF] surface water layer (ENVO:00010504); material: water (ENVO:00002006), including particulate matter (ENVO:01000060) such as... | depth 5 m
CCGTGCACACAGACGAGTGGATCACCGATACCAGCGCCCCGCTGGCCAGTTCGTTGAGCTACACCGGCCACACGCTGGTCACCGACGTTCGTGCCCGGCTACGCACCTGGCTCGGCGAAATTTCGACCACCCGGCCGGGGACCAGCAGTATCTCCGGGTCGGTCACCGACGCGAGCGGAAGCCCGATCGAAGGTGCCCGGATCCAGAGCGGCGATACACACTGGACCTTCACCGACGTGAATGGCGATTACTTGCTAGAGAGCCTGATCGACAGCAACCGCATTCTCACCGTTTCCCACCCCTCCTATAATCAGGGCTGGCAAAACAACAACATTTCAGTCCAGATCGCTGGAGCGGATCTGACCGGTCAGGATTTCCAAACGATCCCCGTGACCAATGACCCGCCGACAATCGATACCCTGGCCCCCGCGAACACCTCGACGGACGTGGCACCGAGCGCCAATCTGGTGATCACCTTCGACAAACTTGTGCAGAAGGGAACCGGCAACATCGTGATCCAGAAAACCGCCGGCGGAACCTTCGAAACCATCCCCGTCACTTCGGGCAACGTCACCATCAGCGGCGCCACCGTAACGATCATTCCCACCACTGACTTCGCCGTCACGACCGGCTACTACGTGGAGATCGCCCTCGGTGTCATCGAGGACACCGCCGCCACCCCGCACGACTTCGCCGGTATCAGCGGCAGTGGAACCTGGAGCTTCACGACCGGGACCCCCGACATCACCGCACCGTCCATCGACACCCTGAACCCCGGCAACACCTCAACTGGCGTGGCGGTGTCCAGCGATCTGGTGATCACCTTCGACGAGGACGTCAAGAAAGGCAGCACCGGTAACATCGTCATCCAGCAATCGGCTGGAGGCATCTTCGAGACGATCCCCGTGCATTCGTCCAGTGTCACGGTAAGCGGCAAGCAGCTAACGATCAGCCCCTCAAACCTCCTCGCTAATTTCACCGGCTATTACGTGGAGATCGCCGACGCTGCGATCGAGGACCTCGCCGGCAACCCCTTTACAGGAATCACCGGCAGTGCCACCTGGGGTTTCACCACCAGCTCGCCCAACGCCACACATAACATCATCACCCCGGTTTCGGTCGTCAGTCCGGCAGGTGCCATTTATCCCGCCACGACAGGTCTCATCGACGGGGTCGGCCTGAACGGCAATGGTGTCAGTGGCGACATTCTCAGTGAAACGCATGCCTGGGCAACCAGTGCCAATAGTTGGCATAGTAATAATGGCAATGGCGCAGCTACCGTAATGACGTTCGACTTAGGCGGCACCTTCACGGTGGACAGCATTCACATTTGGAATGACAACCAGAGTAATGGTGTCGTTCAACGGTCCGTTAAAACCTTGGATATCTCCTTCTCAAGCGATGGCACAAACTTCACCAATCTGATCGACAACCTTGGCAACTTCCTCCTGCCGACCCATGACGCTGGCGGCGGCGTTACGCCAGTGAGTACTCAGAACTTCGCTGCCGTGTCCGGTGTTACCCATATCAGGCTTACCGACTTCCAGCCCCACAGCGGCACCTATACCGCCATGGACGAGATCCGCTTCGGGGAAACCGCCAGCAACGATTTCAACTCATGGATCGACGACTTCGGTCTCCCCGCCGCCGACCAGAATTTCACCGACGACCCCGACGGCGACAACCTCAGCAACGGCCTCGAAGCCTGGTTCGGCACCCACCCCGGGCAATGGACCTCTGGCTTGGCTAACATTTCCAACACAGGCCTCACCACCACCTTCACCCACCCGCAAAACACATCACCCCCCGATGACCTGACCGGATATTATCAATGGTCGCCGAATCTCATTGATTGGTATCTCAGCGGCGACGGCCCAAGCGGCGGTCCGAGCGTCACGTTCACCTCTAACACGATCGGCAGTACGACGACAGTCACCGCCACTGCCAGCGAGGAAGCTGAGAGACTTTTCTTCCGTGCAAGAGTGGAACAAAACTGACGCCCCTTCCGCATGGGAGGCCAGCGAAGGAAAAACGATCGCCAAGCTATTCACTTAGACAAACACTGCGGAAAACCGTAGAACATTTATAGAAAATAATCATCATGTATTACAGAGAAAAATTTCCAGCCATTCCAGCCATCGTTTCCAATGTGAAACGTGTTGACCTTATTTGCGCGTTGCTCATTGCTTCGTTTTCATTCATTGGTGTTCTCGCTGCTGCAGCTGAAACCGAGCAACCTATCTTGATAGAAGCCGAGGGTTTCGATGACAACGGAGGCTGGGTGATCGATCCTCAGTTTATGGATCAGATGGGTTCGCCTTACTTGCTTGCTCACGGTCTAGGTATCCCGGTGAAGGATGCCAAGACAGATGTTGCCATCCCGAAAGCTGGCAGCTACCGAGTCTGGGTGCGGACCAAGGACTGGGTGGCGCGCTGGAAGGCACCGGGCACGCCGGGTCGATTCCAGGTCATCATCAATGGCAAACCTCTCAAAACCACCTTCGGCACTGTTGGCGCGCAGTGGCACTGGCAAGATGGTGGCACGATCGATCTTCCCGAAGGAAAACTCAAACTCGCGCTGCATGACCTGACTGGGTTCGAGGGTCGTTGTGACGCGATTGTTTTTTCTAACAATCCTGATTTCACACCGCCTAACAAAGATCCTGAGATGCACGCATTCCGCCGCGAGTGTCTTGGTTTGCCGAAAAACCCCGAACCGGCTGGCGAGTATGACCTCGTCGTCACGGGTGGAGGCATCGCTGGCACTTGCGCGGCAGTCACCGCCGCCCGTCTTGGTTTGAAAGTCGCTCTGATACAGGATCGGCCTGTCTTAGGGGGGAACAATAGCTCGGAAGTCCGGGTATGGCTGCAGGGAGCCCGAAGCAAGGAGCCATGGCCCCGTGTTGGAGATGTGGTTGCCGAGCTTGAGACAAATAAACGCGCCCACTACGGCGCGGGCAATACCGCCGAGATCTACGAGGATGACAAAAAACTCACCGTCGTGCGCGGAGAGCCGAACATCACGCTCTTCCTCGAGCACCGTGGCAACGGCGTGGAGATGGAGGGGAAAAAAATCCGCGCTGTGCTCGCCACGGAGATCCGAACCGGAAGACGCGTCCGTATCGGCGGACGGTGGTTTGCCGACTGCACAGGCGACGCCTGCATTGGTGCCCTTGCTGGAGCAGATTTCGACATGCAGGAAAAAAATAAGATGGGTCCGTGCAACCTGTGGAATGTCTGTGAGTGCAAGGACACCAATCCCATCAATACCGGCACGGCGAAGTCTCTCGATGTCGTTATATTTCCCCGCACCCCATGGGCGCTCGACCTTTCCGATAAACCATTCCCTGGCCGAAGCAAAATCAAACCCGATCCTAACAAGCTTGGTGGCTGGTACTGGGAAAGTGGATCTGACCGCGATCCGATTGAGGAAATGGAATACGTGCGCGACTGGAATTTCCGCGCCATGTATGGTGCCTGGGATGCACTCAAAAACGTTGATAAGGTGCTGCCCAACCACAAGCTCAACTGGTCGGCATATATTCTCGGTAAGCGTGAATCCCGTCGTCTCATGGGTGACGTGATTCTCACCGTGAAAGACCTAAACGAAGACCGAAAATTTCCAGACGGAGCGGCCCCCACCGGCTGGAGCAATGATCTCCACGTGGCAGACCCCAAGTATAACAAAGGCTTTGAAGGTGATGCCTTCATCTCGAAAGCCGAGCATGGGCTTTTCCCCGCACATAAGGATAACCGCCCGTTTTGGATACCGTATCGCAGTCTCTATTCCCGCAATATTGAAAATCTCTTTATGGCTGGACGTTGTATTAGCGTGACCAGCCAAGCCCTCGGAGCGGTGCGCGTGATGCGCACCTGTGGCACCCAGGGCGAAATTGTCGGCATGGCGGCAAGTGTCTGCAAGGAGTTCGATACCAACCCACGTGGTGTTTACAATAAACACCTCACCGATCTACAGAAACGGATGCGTAATGGAGTCGGTAAGGTTGATGGCTCTACCATCCCATATGACAATCAGGGGGAATACGGCAAAAGCCTGCGCAAGGTGAAGCTCTCCCAGCCGAAATGGCTAAGCAGTGCGGGTAAGAACCTCGCGCGTACCGCCAAGGTGACGACAAACCTCCCAATCAACAAAGGTGACGTTGACCGCACAGTGCTGCTGAACGATGGCAATGGAAAAATCGAAGACGCCAGCGCCCGCTGGTTAGGTAAGGGCAAAGTGCCTCACATTATCAACTTTCAATGGCCAGCAGCAGTAGACCTCGGTGCCGTCCGGATGATTTCCGGCAGATACAACGGAGCCCGCGTGCTCGATCCTCTGACAGACTTCAAGCTCGAGTATTTCGATGGAAAAGTTTGGAAAGAGGCCCTCCCGGCGGTTGAAAACAATGAGAATCCCGTTTGGTCCGCCACCTTTGCTACGGTTCAAACAAAACACATCCGCATGGTCATTACCCGCGCCCCTCACAACATCTCACGACTGTGGGAGATCGAATTCTATCCGCCTCTGAAATAGAGAGAGCCTAACCGGGCAAGCTAATTCTCAACCTTAGTGTTGAGGGACTGATAGAGGGACGGGTCTCTTTATTTTTCTTTATTTCTTGCCTCGCTCCAGGAGACCTGGATTTAGCTGATGACCCAGACGTTGACAAGATAAGGCAACGGTCTCGAAGCATAATTCGGCGCTGATCCAGGGAGAGGCGTAGCCGTATCCCTGGGTCTGAGATCCATCCATTTGCGTTCGCTGAAGGTGAACTTTATGCCGATTGACTGATGATACACCACTCCGCATAAGATTCCCAATCAGGGAATTCTCTGGTTGGTATTTAATACATAGGCATGCGACTTTGTCTTTCCCTGTGCTGGTATAAGTTTGGCCTTCAGCCAAAGGGGAACTGAATCAAAAGATTAGAGAGAGTGCTGAAAGCCTGAGGTATGCTTGAAAATCATATTAAATCTTTGCGTCTCAGTTCTCTCAAAGTCGCCCTTTCAAGCGCTCCATCAGGTCCATGCTCTCATGAAGAACAGCGAGTATCAAAGGTACTGAATCTATCCTTCCAAGATGAAAGACCACATGTTTTTGGCAGCGTGATACTTTGAGTTCTTTCCGATGTTTAATAAAAACTCGAGTGCGGACTTTATCTGTGCCCAATTCTTCAAAATGCTTATCTAGTAAAGCCATGTATTTCTCAGCTTGTTCTACATCCCAAGTTCTAATGGTGTATCTGGCTATATTTTCTAAGTCTTCATCCGCCAAGAATGAAATTTCATAATTTGGCATCAATTATAACCCTTCCTCCAGAACAGATTGAAGAATCTTAGTTGCTGAAGAGCGCCCTTTAAGCCCTGTTTTCTGGTGATGAGAAATGCGCTTATCAAGCAACTCCTCTAATTCCTGTATAGCTTGATTTTCTTTGCTATCTGTAGCTTCTAACACATCAGCTAGTAAAAAATCCTTTAAAGATACACCTCGTAAAGCTGCCATAGCTTTCAGCTTCTGATGCTCCTGCGGTGATACATCTATAGAAATTCGACTCATAATGATTAGTTTGATTTTTGTAAAAGAAACATAACCCACAAACCCACATTTGTGCAAGCGTTGTTTTTAGTGAGTATTCATTGTTTAAGAAATAAATGCATATCATCGCTCTATTCTCTGAAGGAGAATTTCATATCAGCCCGGGGAAAGGCGTAGCCGCCTCCCTGGGTCTGAGATCCATCCATTGGCGTTCGCTGAAGGTGAACTTTATGCTGATTGACTGATCATACACCACTCTGCATAAGATTCCCATTCAGGGAATTCTCTGGTTGGTATTTCATACACAGGGATGGGACTTTGTCTTTCCCTGTGCTGGTATGAGTTTGGCCTTCAGCCAAAGGGGAATCGGAAAGCTAAAGGGTAAGATAGTCTTACGTCAGAATGTCCGACCAAATAGATAAAATAAATATTAGAGCCATTTTTTAAGTGTGGTGAGATCGTTCTTCATCGCTGCGATCAATTGCTTTTGATCATTTCCTTTCATGTATTCGATATGAAGTGAGATTGGGATATCCTTTGGTAGCATTTTGCTGACTAATTTTCCTGCGTTAGGGTCAACCATGCCTTGTCCGAGTGGACACGCCTGCCACTTCTTGCCCGAGACTTTGTAATCTTTGAAATAGACGGCTCCAATGTGGGGTAATGCTCGTAGAAAATTAATCTGCCAAGCATTCGCTCCCTCCACTGTCGCATGGGCGAAATCGAATGCGATTCCAAGTTCCGGAATATTGATTTCTTCTAGCATCCCGACGATGTCCCAAACTGGCGCGCCAACATTATTCTGACCGCGATGATTCTGATAAATCCCTTGAATTCCTAGTTCTTTATTCAGCTCAGCCAGATCCCTCAGCTGTGCTGTGAAATTAGCAATTTGTGGTTTCAACGGCTTCGAGAGGTCGTATTTTAGATAATTCAATCGGTATTTCTTGATCCCTGCCGCAGCGGCAGCCCGAAGCTGCTTCTCGGCAAGCCCGGCTTTGTCAACTTGGTTGATACTTGACGTCATCACCAAAACTTTTAGCTGCTTCTTCGTCAGCGCACTCATAAAGGCAGGTAACTTCTCTGCCAGTTCCGCCGGCTCAATATGCCCACCTCTCCTCAATGGCGCCTCAATCCCCGCAACTCCAAGCGGCGCGATCACATTGGCAAGCTCATCATAAGGAAGTTTCTCAAATGACTTAGTGAATACCGCGATCTCACGTTCCCTTTTTTCAGACGCCCCCAAAGCTCTCCCGCTGGAAACTAGCCCGAGCCCCGCCATTGAAGTCCCGCTGATAAATGCTCTTCGATTCATGATTCGAAGTTATTTATTTCCTAAGCCAAGTCAACTCTTAGCTTAGCCACTCAGACTTTTGAAAATACGCTGCTAGCTTAGCGTTTACTTACGGAACGAGCCAGGATTCTTACCCGTGATGCGTTTTACGAAGTTGGAGAGGCCGGCGGCGTCGGAGAAGCCGGCTTGGCCTGCGATGCTTTCGATGGAGGATGATTTCTCTTGGAGTAGCTCGATGATGGTTTCTACACGAGATTTTCTGATCACTGCTGCCGGGCTGTCTGAGTCACAGCCGGCGAAGGCTCTTTCTAGGCTTCTGCGGGAGACTCCGCAGGCCTTGGCTAGCTCGGTGACTTTGATGTTTCGCAGTGGTCTGGAGCTGATGTAGTCGAGTGCTTTTTGGTAGATGAGCTGGTGGTTATCCACTTTCTGGCTGGACTGGCGCACGATGTAGCTTGCTTCGCTGATCGGTGGTGCGGTGGAGGCATCGATGATACTTAGCATTTTTCCAAGCTGGACTGCTGCGGCTCTGCCGGTGTTGGCGGCTTTGAGATCGATGCTAGAGAGGGAAACGGTGCTGGACTCACAGATTAAGCGGTCGTTGTCCACTCCGATGACGGCGACATCGTCTGGGACTCTTAGGGCTAGCATTTGGCAGGCCTGTAAGACGTCTAGTCCAGCTTTATCATTGCATGCTAGGATGCCGCACGGCTTGGGGATTTTATTTAGCCAGGTGGCGATTTCTTTGACTGATGTCCAGCTGAGTTGATCCTTTTTTTCCAGTGATAGGACTGCATTTCTGACGCCTCGGGCGGCGGCGTGGGTCTCGAAGAAGTTCTTCCTGGCTTCCGACCACATCACACCTTTCCAGTGGATGAACCCCCAGTAGTCGAGATTTAGGATGCTAAATGCCTCGCCAGCGAGCTTACCAACCATTTCATCATCTGGATGTGGGCCATTGATGTAGGCGGCCGAATCATTTTCACCCGCACGGATGAAAACGCATGGGTGTGAGCTTTTTGATAGGTAAATGGAGATGTTTTCTGGTAAACCACGCGCGATGATTCCATCTACATTGCGCATCTGTAAGCAATCTTTTAGATCTTCTAGAGAGCTGTCAGAAGGAAGACACCAGAAATTCCAATCACAGCCTTCATGGCGCATGGATAAGATTCCACGCAAAATCTCTCTTGAGAAGAATCCATCGCTAGCTCCGATGTAGAGAATATTAGGTTTTGATTGAATTTGCATCTGGCGCAAAATATAAAGTAACTGTCCGTTAGTCAATATTGAGTTACACAAAGAAATTGATAAAGTGATCTTCGATTCTAAATCATCACAGCATAAACAATGAAACAAAACATCATCATCATGGGAGTCTCTGGCTGTGGTAAATCTACCATTGGGGTTTTGCTTGCAGACGAACTGGGAACCGTTTTCTACGATGGCGATGACTTTCACCCGCAGTCATCTTTAGACAAGTTGGCGAGTGGAATACCACTCAATGATAATGACCGCAAGCCGTGGCTAGAGACTCTCGTGAGTAATATCCGTGAGACTTCTGCAAGCTCAGCGGGATCTGTTACTGCATGTTCTGCTCTTAAGAAAAGCCATCGAGATATTCTGCGAGGTGCGGGGGACGTTACTTTTGTCTATCTGAAAGGCACTGAAGAAACAATACTCGCTCGTCTGATAGAGCGCTCTAACAGCTCAGATCATTTCATGCCATCTAGCCTGCTCGAATCCCAACTCAGGACGCTAGAAGAACCTATCGAAGAAACCGATACGATCACCGTTTCGACAAAAGACTCGCCACAACAAATCATCTCTAACATTTTGAACTCGATTGCTGGCCGGTAAATCAATCTCAACACAACATAATCATGAACGTAATTTCAATCAAAGATCACAACGCACTCATCATCGCCGCATTCATGGCGAGAGGCTATGCGCTGGACGAAGCTAAAGAAGCTGCCGACATGGCAGTCGCCGCTACTTGGCACGGGAATAATACCCACAATGCACTCAAGGCACTCCACCTAGACGAGCTCTTCGGTTCTGCTGCTGGTGGCTGTGTTCCTGGGGCTGAGGTAGAAGTATTACCATCGCGATTTTCTGCGACTGAAGTCTGGAATGCCAACAAAAAACTGGGGCAAGCAGTCGCTAAGCGAGCTTTTGATAGAGCGATAGAATTAGCTGAAATCCACGGAGTCGGTATCGTTTCTGTGGATAATGCATTTCACTACCTTTGGGGTGCAGGCTATGTCATCGAGGCTGCTAAGAAAGGCTATATCGCCTACACCAACTGCACCTCTACCCTAGCAGAAGTTGTTCCTTTCCTGGGCAAAACACCAACACTTGGCACTAATCCTCACAGTTGGGGATTTCCCACCGTGGACTCTGTCGGTTTCCCTGTTTGTATTGATTGGGCGACCTCTACCGTAGCCATGGGACGCGTCCAGCAGCTCAAGCGCGAAGGCGGAACACTACCTCCACTAGCTGCCGTAGATAAAGATGGTAACCCGACCCAAGACCCGAACGAGGTCTCTGCATTACTCCCATTCGGCGCGCATAAAGGCTACGGTCTTTCACTGATCAACGAACTCACCGCTGCCTACATCGGCGGTTCGTTGCCACTGCACCGCGGACGTAAAGTACCTAGCGATGACGAGAAAAACACGACGTCATTTTTCTTCCAGATCATCCATCCTGACGCACTGTCTGGACATGATTTCGCCCAAGGCAGATCTCAGTCTGAAAACATCAAGCAGGTACTCGATAATATTCTAACAGAAGGAAATGAAAAGGCAATTTTGCCTGGCTACTTCGAAGCAGAAGCAGCGAAGAGGTCAGAGGCCGCGGGAGGATTACTCTTCTCAGATCTAGAGCTTGAGGAGTTAAACTCCATCGCTAAAGAACTAGGGCGTGAGCCGCTGACTCCGACTAATACCATCTAATAGATTCATGAATTATCTTCACGACAACGTTTTCCTCACTACTGAAACTGCTCAGCGACTCTATCATGAGACGGCTAAGGGTCTGCCGATCATTGATTTCCATACGCACCTTCCACAGGCAGAAATCTTTAACAACCATCGGTTTGAAAATCTATGGGAACTCTGGCTGAAGCATGACCACTACAAATGGCGACTCATGCGTGGATGTGGTATCGATGAGCGCCGTATCACTGGTGATGCTAGCCCGTGGGAGAAGTTTGAGGCTTTCGCATCGATCATGCCATTGGCTGTAGGGAATCCTGTCCATCACTGGGCGCACTTAGAGTTACAGCGCGTGTTCGGTATTGAGCAGATGCTTAATTTGGAAAACGCAAAGGCGATCTGGGATGATGCGAACAAGCAGATTGCGGAGAAAGATGAACTTACTGTGCAGGGTCTGTTGGGTAAATTTAATGTCGAACTCGTGTGCACCACTGATGCACCTGACTCTGATCTATCGACTCACACGGAAATCAATCAGTCAGAAATCACGACCAAAGTTTACCCTACCTTCAGAGTCGATCTGGCAGAAGACACGACTAGTTTATACGATCTAACAGCGCTCAAAAAGCAGCACGATTATTTCCATGAAAACGGTTGCCGACTCTCAGATCACGGCATGCCAAATATGCCAGATCCAAGTTCAGCGGCATTCGATGTGCTCAACCATATCGCCAAATGGAATAAGGAAAAGGGCTGGACGATGCAGCTCCATTTGGGGCCACAGCGTAGAGTCAATGAATCGATGACCGCTATTACAGGAGCCGATAGCGGCTTTGATACCATGGGCTCATGGCCTCAGACAGCGCCACTGATCAAGGCTCTCAATGCGATGCAAAATGCGGGGGCCCTCAGCAGAACCATCGTCTATAATCTCAACTCGAACGAATCAGAACCAATTTGTTGCGCACTACAGAATTTCCAAAACAGCGAAGCCAAAGGGCTGGTGCAATATGGGCCAGCATGGTGGCATCTAGATAATGTAAGAGGCATTCGCGAGCAGATGGATATCCTCACCTCACTCGGTGCTATCGGCACCTCGCTTGGGATGCTTACAGACTCACGCTCATTCACCTCCTACGTGCGACATGAGTATTATCGGAGGTTGCTCTGTCAGTACATTGGCAATGCTGCCGAAGCAGGGGAAATGCCAAACGAGCCGGAAGCTCTCAACCAACTTATCGCAGACATCTGCTATCATAATCCTAAGAACTATTTTAATTGGGCATAACTGATGAAGAGTTTTCTAAGCTCTTCTAAACAATAATAATCAAACCTATGAAACTAACATACACCATACTCGCGGCAGTCGTTTTAACTTTTACAGCATTCGCCAAGAAGCCAGTAACTGTTTGGACAGATCCTGTGAAGGCTAATGCTGAGCATTCTAAATTTAAATTTGTCGGAGAATATAGTAATGCGCAAAAGACAGCGTTTCACCAAGTGTCATTGATGAAGACAGACGACTATCTAGTTTCTACCTACAAAGCCGGACTACCAGGCAGAGGCTGGGATAAATCTGCGGTGGATTCCCGAATCTTGTCTCAGGAGAAACTCGATGCCTTACTGAAGGACGCAGTCAAAACTAATTATATCAGCCCGACGATCGGGAAGAAAGCTCCGGAAGGCGCGGTGACTATGCCAGAGGGTTTTACTAAGGTAAAAGACGGGATACTATGGGCTGGGGGGCAGTCGAATGACTCGTTTGGTTCTTTTAAAATGCACCTTGAGTTCCGGCTACCATTCAAGCCAATGCGTAATCCGAGTAATCAAGATAAGGGCAATAGCGGCATCTATATTTTTAATAACTACGAGATTCAGGTGCTCGATACCTTTGCGCTCGATTATTCTGCAGAAGAGTATCCATTTAAAACAGAGTCTCACAGGAAGCAATGGTGCGGTTGTTTTTATAAGATGCAGATGGCTGACGTGAATGCAACTTTGCCAGCTCTCACCTGGCAAACATACGATATTGACTTCACTGCACCTGTTTTTAAAGATGATAAGAAAGTCGTTAACGCCCGGATCACCGTCCTCCACAATGGCATCAAAATTCATGACGATGTGGAGTTGAAAAATGGCACAGGTAATGGTGGCAGGAGAAAGCAGTTAGCCAGAGGGCCGATTTATTTTCAAGACCACGGCAATCCCACCGCATTCAGAAATGTCTGGATTCAGGAAACTAAACTTACAAAGTAGAACAACAATTTATGGATTATTTAAACTCACTATTCAGCCTAGAAGGCAAAGTCGCAGTCGTAGTAGGTGGCACCGGGGAACTTTGTAGCCACATGGCTGGCGGACTCGCTAAGGCTGGCGCTACCGTTGTTCTGGTTGGCAGAAATGCTGAAAAAGCGCAGCAGCGGATCGATCAGATCGGAGAAGTCGCAGGCGGTGCACATTTCATCGCAGCAGATATAAGCACGCGTGACTCGGTAGAAAAGCTTTTGGCGGATGTGCTGGCTCAGTTTGGAAAGGCAGATATTCTTGTGAACGGAGCGGGGATTAATTCACCCACTCCCATCTTGGACATCACCACGGAGGAATTTGAATCCATCATCAATGTGAATCTAACGGCGACCTTAACGGCTTGCCAAGTCTTTGGGAAATACTGGTTAGAAAATGATACTGAAGGTAGCATCATCAATCTAGGCTCGATCTCTGGACTCAATCCACTTTCACGCGTCTTCTCTTATTCAGCCTCAAAGGCTGCGGTGCATAACCTAAGTAAAAACTTAGCTCGCGAGTGGGCGAACCAAAAAATCCGCGTCAACACACTCGTCCCTGGATTCTTCCCAGCAGAACAAAATAAAAAAGTGCTGGATGAATCTCGTGTAGCAAGCATTATGAACCACACTCCGATGGAGCGGTTTGGGAATCCAGACGAACTCATCGGAGCCACACTTTTACTCGCCTCAAACAATGCTGGCGGATTCATCACAGGCCACGAACTCATCGTCGATGGCGGCTTTAACTCAATGAGCATTTAACCCGTGGCATCGACCTCCGGTCGATAAGCTAAATACTAATTCAAGGCATATCGACCAAAGGTCGATGCCACAACAAACAACATTATGTCAAATCAATCACAACTCGAAAAAGCACAGAACGGCGGTTTCCTCACGAAACTCGGAATCTACGGAAAGATGTCAGGTCCAGGCTGGGTCCAAGCAGCAGTAACCCTAGGTGGCGGATCACTCGTTGGTGCTCTCTATCTTGGAGTCATCGGCGGCTACGAATTCCTCTGGCTCCAGCCACTCGCGATGCTTTGCGGTATCATTATGCTAGCAGCGATCTCCTACGTCACCCTCTCCTGCGAGGAACGCCCATTCCGCGTGATGAAAAAGAAAGTTTCTCCGACTCTTGCATGGGGTTGGCTTATTGCCACGGTGATTGCGGATACCGTTTTCTGCGCCGCTCAGTTCTCGCTTGGTCGAGGGGCGATTGAAGGTAATCTAGGGTTCACCCCAGGGCCTTATGTTATCACCGGTTCGCTCTTCATCATCGCCATGGCGCTTATCTGTATTTCTCAGAAGAATGCCAGAGCCAGTGCATTCATCGATAATATTTTGAAGGTTCTCGTAGGAATTATCGTGATCGCATTTATGGCAGTAGTAGTAGTGCTCATAAGCAACGGTGCCGTGCAGTGGGGTCAGATACTCTCAGGATACATCCCTGATTTCACCGCGCTATACAGACCTACTGATCAGATTGCCACTGCGATTGCCGCGACAGGTGAGAACGCTGGCTACTGGACCGAATACGTCACTGGTGAGCAGCGCACTAAGATCATCGCCGCCTTCGGAACTGCCGTAGGGATCAACATGACCTTCCTGCTACCATACTCTCTTAAGAAAAAGGGTTGGTCTAAGCCTCACCGTGAACTCTCTCGCTATGACCTGATGCTTGGTCTGTTTATTCCGTTCATCCTTGGAGCTTCTGCTCTAGTGATCGCCTCAGCAGCTTCCTTCCACGCTCAGTCTGATGATGTACTCTCGCTAGACGGCCAGCCATTGCCTGGAAAGGAAGTTCCTTATTATAAGGTGCTCGACTCCAGTATTTCTAAGCAAGTTTCTGGCTTTAAAGATCTAGGAGATGCTGAGAAATTAACCCTCAGAGAAAACACCCCGTTAGCAGAACGTCAACTAGCAGCAATGCTCTCTAACCGAGATGCTAAAAGCCTCGCGAAATCACTAGAGCCATTCCTAGGGAAGAACTCACAGACTATATTTGGAGTAGGAATTCTAGCCATGGCAATATCCACACTTCTTGTTCATATGATGATGAATGGTTACGCCATCAGTGAAGCCTTTAATAAGGTAGGTAATGCTAAATACTTCGTCCTCGGAGCCGCTATGCCAGCAGTTGCAGGATTCTTTTCACCAGCTCTTTGGAGTGGCGACGTCAAGACTGCAATGCAGATTCCCGCGTCAGTCATCGCTACCACTCTGTTACCGATTGCCTACTTAGGGTTCTTGTTACTGATGAATTCCAGGGCGGCCCTTGGAGACCAGTTACCAAAGCGCCGTGGTCTTATTAATGTGCTAATGATTTTCTCAGCAGGTATTGCATCCTATGCATCGGTCTGGTCGCTGGTTGGAAAATATCAGAGCTCTAATCCATATTCACACTACTTTGGTCTCTTTGGAATGATCGCTCTCGCGGCATTGGCAATCATCGGTATCAGTGGATTCATCAAGCGTAATAAATTGGCATAAAAAGAAGTTATCAGTTATCAGTGTTAAGTTTTAAGCCTAGCACGATGAAACAAAATTCCTGAACCCAACGCACTGAGCTTCCGTATATTCAGTGTCTTCAGTGGTCAAAAAGAAGCAATAAGCAACAATTAAAACATCTAACAAGAACATCTAAAATAATATGAAATTCGGAATCGTAGGAACAGGAATGATCGCTAACTTTCACGCCAAGGCGATCGAAGCCATGGAGGGCAGTTCACTGCATTCATGCTTTGATAGAAACCTAGAGAGGTCTTCAGAGTTTGCTGAAAAAAATGAGATTAAAACTTATGCGACGCTTGAGGGATTTCTCGCTGATCCTGAGTTAGATATCATTACTATTGGCACACCCTCAGGCACCCATTTAGATCCAGCTCTCGCGGGACTCAATGCTGGCAAACATGTTATTTGTGAAAAGCCGTTAGAGGTAACTCCAGAGCGGATTGATCCACTCATTGCAGCCTCTGAAGTCAATGGAGTCACACTCGCAGCGATTCTTAACCGCCGTTTCAATGAGTCCGTGGTATTACTCAAGGAAGCAGTGGATGCTGGGCGTTTCGGCACCATTTCGCTCGTTGAGGCATCTATTAAATGGTATCGAGATCAAGCCTATTATGATTCTGCTGGTTGGCGCGGCACATGGGCGCTTGATGGGGGAGGCGCACTGATGAATCAGTCGATCCACATCATTGATCAACTCATCCACACCATCGGGCCAGTCAAGCGGGTCTCAGGATCAATGGCGTTGCTCGCTCATGAGAACATCGAGGTGGAGGACACTGCGGTTGCTATCTTAGAATTCGAAAACGGAGCGAAAGGAATTGTTCAAGGATCAACAGCCTGCTGGTCATCCACTGGTCATCCAGCCGAGGTAAATATCTGCGGTAGTGAGGGCAGTGCCTTTCTCGCCGACGAGCATTTCAAGGTCTGGGACTTCAAAACACCAGCTCCAGTGGACGAATACGTGCAGGCAAACCTTATGGCTAGCGATGATGCGGTGGGACTAGGTGCAAATGATCCAAACGCGATCAACTTCACCGGCCATCAGCGAAACTTCGAAGAAGTGGTCAATGCGATCAAAGAGAACCGTCGTCCATCCGTGGATTGTCATGAAGCACGTAAAGCAGTAGCCCTCATCTGTGCCATCTACGAAAGCGCCAGAAACGATGGTGAATGGGTGACTCTCAGCTAATGATGCATTAATAACTTTAAACATTTGTGTCTTGTTCAAAATGTGCCAATATCTGGCATGAGCTACACAGAAGAAGAGTATCAAGCGGAGCAGATCAGAAAAGCGAAGAGCGCGGGAATAAAGTTAATTATCCCAGCGCTGATTGTTTTCCTGCTATTTATATTTACCCCATTCACCACTGTACCTGCAGGTCATGTGGGAGTTGCGACTCTCTTCGGTAAAGTAGATGCAAATGAGCTTAGCGAAGGATTCCATGTCATTAATCCTCTCAAGAAAATTCAGAGAATTGACTGCCGTAATAAGGAACTCACCATGGATCAGGTTGGAGTTCCGAGTCAGGATCAGCTTACCACAGCAGTAGATGTGACCGTGAAGTGGAGAGTTGACCGCACCCAAGCAGCGGAGTCCTATCAAGAGACAGGAAATGCTGAGGCACTAGAGGCAGTTCATCTCAAGCCTCTGTTGCGCTCACTTCTCCGTGAAGCGGGGAAAGAGATCGAAAATGCAGAGGACTTCTATCAAGCTGATGTCCAGGTCTCTATGCAGGCTAAGATTTTAGAAGGATTGGGCGATTTAACAAGAAAGGGAATTTTGGTTGAAGAAGTATTACTCAGAGCATTTGACCTACCGAATATGATCGTGCAGGGAGTGGAGGACAAGAAGCGTCAGAAGCAGCTCGCAGAGAGACAGATCGAGGAGCTAAAGAGATTCAGCACAGAACAAGAGCAAAAGCAGGTGCAGGCAAAAGCTGAGAAAATGGCTGCTATTCAGCAAGCTGAACAACGTATAGCTCTCGCAGACGCGAAGGCTTACGAGATAACAGCAGAGGCAAAGGCACAGGCAGAGGCGATCCAAATTAAAGGTGAGGCACTTCAAAAATTCCCAGATATCATCAAGTTGCGTTCAGTCGAAAGATGGAATGGAATTCTACCTCGTGTCACTATGGGTGGGAATGCTACACCGATGATAAACATGGGTGATTTGGGTGTTCAAGGTAAGCCAGAAGCAGGGCTTCCTCCTGAATAGAGAATTTCTAATCCAGATACGATCATGAGTAGCCACGACAGCGAGAGACTCACCATCCCTCAGTATGTGATGGCGCTAGCTCATGTGGCTAGTCTGCGCAGTGAGGACCCTTACCGAAAGGTGGGGGCGGCAGCGTTAGATCATCACAA
>TARA_B110000879_G_scaffold72107_1_pt1 | contig 16914 bp, 28 predicted proteins | sample TARA_B110000879 | Tara Oceans TARA_B110000879 (sample SAMEA4398094) | marine metagenome | biome: Polar Biome; feature: [SRF] surface water layer (ENVO:00010504); material: water (ENVO:00002006), including particulate matter (ENVO:01000060) such as... | depth 5 m
AAGTGATGAATATTTTAATAAAACCGGTAATAACTGAAAAAATGACTGCGCAAGCTGAGAAGCTAAATCGTTTCGCTTTTGTTGTGGATAGAACAGCAAACAAGATTCAGATTAAAAAAGCAGTAGAAGAAACTTATGATGTAACTGTATCTACAGTTAGAACTATGGTTTGTATTGGTAAGAAAAGAAGTAGAGGTACAAAATCTGGATTCATTTCTGGTATGACAAAAACTTATAAAAAAGCGATTGTTACTTTATCGGAAGGGGATACTATTGATTTTTACAGTAATATTTAATTAGAGGAAAATGGCAGTTAGAAAATTTAAACCAAATACTCCTGGACAAAGACATAAAGTCGCTAGGTCGTTTGATGAAGTTACTACTTCAACACCAGAAAAAAGTTTATTAGTTAAACAAAAAAGATCTGGTGGTAGAAATGATACAGGAAAGATGACGATCCGACATGTCGGAGGTGGTCACAAACAAAGATATAGAATTATTGATTTCAAAAGAAATAAATTTGGTATCCCAGCAAAAGTTGCTACGATTGAATACGATCCTAATAGAACAGCATATATTGCTCTTTTAAACTATATAGATGGTGAAAAAAGATATATTGTTTCTCCTGAAGGATTAAAAGTAGGAATGGAAGTATTATCTGGTGATACAGCTTCTATTAATGTTGGAAACACCTTACCATTATCTTTAATTCCTTTAGGTACTTTAATTCATAATATTGAATTAAGACCAGGTCAAGGTGGTGTATTAGTTAGAAGTGCTGGTTCTTATGCTCAGTTAATGGCAAAAGAAGGCAAGTACGCAACTCTTAAATTAGCTTCTGGTGAGATAAGACAAATCTTACTAACTTGTTTAGCTACTATCGGTGCTGTATCTAATGCTCAAAACCAATTACAAGTTTCAGGTAAAGCAGGTAGAAGTAGATGGCAAGGTAGAAGACCAAGAGTTAGATCAACAGTAATGAATCCAGTCGATCACCCAATGGGTGGTGGTGAAGGAAAACATTCTGGAGGTATTCCAAGATCTAAGAATGGTATTCCAGCTAAAGGGTATAAAACAAGAAACAAGAAAAAGGCTTCAGATAAGTATATAATTGAAAGAAGAAAAAAGAAATAAGTTATGGCTAGATCGTTAAAAAAAGGACCATATATTCATTATAAGTTACAAAAGAAAGTTGATATAATGAATGAGTCAGGTAAAAATTCAGTAATTAAAACATGGTCCAGAGCATCTATGATTGCTCCTGATTTTGTAGGAAAAACAATTGCCGTTCATAATGGTAGACAATTTATTCCTGTATTTGTAACTGAAAACATGGTAGGTCATAAATTAGGTGAATTCTCTCCAACAAGAACTTTTAGAGGTCACGGAGGCAATAGAAAAAAATAAAAAATGGGAGCTAGAAAAAGATTAAAAGCAAATGCAATGAAGGAAGCGAGAAAAACAATCGCTTTTGCAAAATTGAATAATTGTCCTACATCACCAAGAAAAATGAGGTTAATTGCTGACCTTATTAGAGGTATGGATGCTGATAAAGCATTAGCGCAATTAAAACTAAACCCAAAAGAAGCATCTGGTAGAATGGAGAAACTTCTTCTTTCAGCTCTTGCAAATTGGGAAACTAAAAATGAGGGACAAAGAATGGATGAATCAAATCTTTATGTTTCTGAAGTAAAAGTAGACAGTGCTAGAATGACTAAAAGAATTCAACCAGCGCCACAGGGTAGAGCACATAGAATAAGAAAAAGATCAAACCATGTTACTTTAGTGGTTGATAGTAGAATTATAGATAATAATTAATATGGGACAAAAAACAAATCCAATTGGTAATAGATTAGGTTACATCAGAGGATGGGAATCTAATTGGTTTGGTGGAAATGACTTTGGTGATAGACTTGCTGAGGATCATAAAATAAGAAAATATTTAAAAGTAAGATTAATAAAAGCTAGTATTTCTAGAATTGCTATTGAAAGAACTGTAAAGGTTGTTACAATTACAATTCATACTGCTAGACCAGGTATCATTATTGGTAAAGGTGGGCAAGAAGTAGAAACTTTAAAAGAAGAACTTAAGAAGTTAACTGGAAAAGATATTCAAATTAATATTTTTGAAATCAAAAGACCAGATCTTGAAGCTACTTTAGTAGCAAATAGTATTGCAAGACAAGTAGAAGGGAGAATTTCTTATAAAAGAGCAACTAAGATGTCTATTGCTTCTACAATGAGAATGGGAGCTGAAGGTATTAAAGTTCAGATTTCAGGAAGATTGAATGGTGCAGAGATGGCAAGATCTGAAATGTTTAAAGATGGTAGAACACCATTACATACATTCAGAGCTGATATTGATTATGCTTTAGCAGAAGCTCACACACAGTACGGACTTATTGGTATTAAAGTTTGGATATGTAGAGGTGAAGTTTATGGGAAGAGAGATTTAATGTTACATTTTAAATCTTCAAAAGGTGGTAAAAAAGGAGGAAATAGCAGAGGACCTAAAAGAAGAAGGTCATAATTTTATAAAGAAAAGATAAAATGTTACAACCAAAGAAAACAAAATTCAGAAAGATGCAAAAGGGCAAGATGAAAGGAAATGCTCAAAGAGGTCACCAGTTGGCTTTCGGAACTTTCGGAATTAAAGCTTTAGAAGAGTGTTGGATGACTGCTCGTCAGATTGAAGCAGCTCGTATTGCAGTAACTCGTTATATGAAAAGACAAGGTCAAGTTTGGATCAGAATATTCCCTAGTAAACCAATTACTAAGAAACCTGCAGAGGTAAGAATGGGTAAAGGTAAAGGAGCTCCTGAGTATTGGGCAGCAACTGTATCTCCAGGAAGAATGTTATTTGAAATTGATGGGGTTGATTTTGAAACTGCTAAAGAAGCATTGAGGTTAGCGTCGCAGAAACTTCCTATTACAACAAAATTTGTTGTGAAAAGAGATTATCTAGTAAAAAGTAAATAAATGAAAGCAGGAATTTTAATCGATACTCCAGAAAAAGAATTACTGGAAATGTTAGCTTCTGAAAAAGAGAAGTTATTTAAAATGAAAATGAGTCATGAGGTTTCTCCATTAGAGAACCCAAAATTAATCACCTCTACTAGAAAAGTAGTTGCTAGAATTAAGACGGAACTTTCTAAAAGAAAAATAGAAGCTAAGAATATTTAAGTAAAATGGAAAGAAATTTAAGAAAAGAAAAAATTGGTGTTGTAACATCTAACAAAATGGAGAAATCTATTGTTGTTATGGTGGAAAGAAAAGTAAAACACCCTCTTTATGGAAAGTTCGTAAAGAAATCCACAAAGTTTATTGCTCATGATGATGAAAATTCTTGTAATGAAGGTGATACTGTAAAGATCATGGAAACAAGAAAAATGAGTAAGAACAAGAATTGGAGATTAGTAGACATAATTGAAAGAGCGAAATAATGATACAGCAAGAATCAAGAGTAAAAGTAACTGACAACAGTGGGGCTAAAGAAATTCTATGTATTAGAGTTTTAGGAGGTACAGGTAAAAGGTACGCTTCTGTAGGTGATAAAATTGTTGGAACAGTGAAACATGCAGCTCCAAATGGAGGTGTTAAAAAAGGACAGGTTGTAAAAGCTGTTATGGTAAGAGTTAGGAAAGAAATCAGAAGAAAAGATGGATCTTACATCAGGTTTGATGATAACGCTTGTGTTATTATTGACGAAAACGGACAAATGAAAGGAACTCGTGTTTTTGGTCCAGTTGCAAGAGAATTAAGAGATAATGATTTTATGAAAGTTGTTTCATTAGCACCTGAGGTGTTATAAATATATAAAGATGGCAAAAATAAAAATAAAAAAAGACGATACTGTTGTAGTTTTAGCAGGTACTTCTAAAGGTAAAGAAGGGAAAGTTATTAAAGTAATTCCTGCTACTAATAGAGCTATTGTTGAAGGAGTTAATATGGTTTCAAAACATACTAAACCTAATGCAGCTAACCCACAAGGAGGTATTATTAAACAAGAAGCTACTATTAATATTTCTAACATTATGTTGATAGATCCTAAATCAGGAAAACCAACTAGAGTAGGTAGAAGAGTAGACGAGAAAACAGGTAAATTAGTGAGGTTCGCTAAAAAATCAGGAGAATCAATAAAATAATGGAATATACACCAAATTTAAGAAAAAAATATTCGGATCAGATTGTAGGAAATCTGAAAGGTAATTACAAATCAGTAATGCAAGTTCCGAAATTAGTAAAGATTTGTTTAAATCAAGGATTAGGATATGCTAGTTCTGATAAAAAACAAATTGAAGCCGCTCAACAAGAGATGACAATGATTACTGGTCAAAAAGCTTTAATTACTAAATCAACTAAAGATATTTCTAACTTTAAGTTAAGAAAAGGAATGCCAGTTGGAGTAATGGTTACTTTAAGAGGAAACCAAATGTATGAATTTTTAGAGAGATTTATTACATCTACTTTACCAAGGGTAAGAGATTTTCAAGGTTTAGAATTGAAAGGATTTGATGGTAGAGGTAACTTTACTATGGGTATTAAAGAACAAATCGCTTTCCCGGAAATAAGTATTGACAAAATTAATAAAATCACAGGAATGGACATTACTTTTGTGACGGATACAAGTTCTGATGAAGAGGCTATTGCACTTTTTAGAGAGTTTGGATTACCATTTAAAAAGAAATAAGTTATGGCAAAAGAATCAATGAAAGCTCGTGAAGTAAAAAGAGCAAAGACTGTAGAAAAATATGCTGAAAAGAGAGCTGCTTTAAAAGCAGCTGGTGATTATGAAGGTTTACAAAAACTTCCTAAAAACGCTTCTCCAGTAAGAATGCATAATAGATGTAAAATAACGGGAAGACCAAAGGGTTATATGAGACAGTTTGGTATCTCTCGTGTTAAGTTTAGGGAAATGGCAAATTTTGGCTTGATCCCAGGTGTGAAAAAAGCAAGTTGGTAATTACAAAATAAAAAAAAAGAAATGTTTACAGATCCAATAGCAGATTTTTTAACGAGAGTTAGAAATGCTCAAAAAGCAGGTCATAAGGTAGTTGATATTCCTGCGTCAAATATGAAGAAATCTATAACTGAAATTTTATTCGATAAAGGATATATCTTAAGTTATAAATTTGAAGATGAAGTAAATCATCAAGGTAATATTAAAATTGCATTAAAATACAATTCTAAAAACCCAGCAATTAAGAAGTTAATTAGAGTAAGTAAGCCAGGTCTTAGAAAGTATACTAATACAGATACTATTCCTAGAGTTATTAATGGTTTAGGAATTGCAATTATATCAACTTCTAAAGGTGTAATTACTGATAAAGAAGCTAGAAAATTAAATGTAGGTGGTGAGGTTATTTGCCACATTTACTAATAATATTAAGATAGAAAAAAGATGTCAAGAATAGGAAAAAATCCAGTACCTTTTTCATCAGAAACAACAGTTTCTGTTGCTGATGGAGTAGTTACTGTAAAAGGAAAACTTGGTGAGTTAATTCAAAAGTTTGATAATTCTATTTCAATTTCAGTAAATGAAAATGAAGTGGAATTAACTAGAACTTCTGATGACAAACAAGTTAGGTCTTATCATGGTTTATATAGATCACTAATTGCCAATATGGTAGCAGGGGTTGAAAAAGGTTATGAAAAGAAATTAGAATTAATTGGTGTAGGTTATAGAGCTGTAAATCAAGGACAGAAATTAGATATCTCTGCAGGTTATTCTCATAATATTGTATTTGAGATTCCATCTGAGGTAAAGTTAGAAACTATTTCTGAAAAAGGTAAACCACCAGTTATTGTTTTAACTTCTATAGACAAACAATTAATTGGAGCGGTAGCCGCTAAAATCAGATCATTCAGAAGACCTGAACCGTATAAAGGAAAAGGTATTAAGTATATGGGTGAGTATATTAGAAGAAAAGCTGGTAAAACAGCAGCAAGTTAATAAATAAGATAAAATGATAGAGTCAAGAAAAGATAAAAGACAAGGTAAGAGGTATAAAATCAGAAAAGTAATTAGCGGTTCTGCTGAAACTCCAAGATTGGCAGTTTTCAGGTCGAATAAACAGATTTACGCTCAATTAATTGATGATAATGCAGGAACTACAATTGCTGCAGCAGCTTCTACTGAAAAGTCGATTGAAGGTAAAAAAGTAAATAAAATAGAACAAGCTAAATTAGTAGGATCTCTTTTAGGAGAAAAAGCTAAAGCGGCTGGAGTAGTTTCTGTAAAATTTGATAGAGGTGGATTTTTATACCACGGAAGAATCAAGTCTTTAGCAGATGCAGCTCGTGAATCAGGTTTAAAATTCTAATAAATAGTATGAAACTAGCAGAAAATAAAAGAGTAAAGGCTTCTTCTGATATCGAATTAAAAGATAGATTAGTAGCTGTACAAAGAGTTGTAAAGGTAACTAAGGGTGGTAGAACATTTCGTTTTTCAGCAATTGTTGTTGTTGGAGATGAACAATCTATTGTAGGAATTGGTTTAGGAAAATCTAATGATGTAGCTACAGCTATTGCGAAAGGAATTGAGTCAGCTAAAAAGAATTTAGTTAAAATTCCAGTTATTAACGGAACTATTCCTCATGAACAATTTACTAAATTTGGTGGAGCTCAAGTATTTATTAAGCCCGCTTCTTCTGGAACTGGTGTTAAGGCGGGAGGTGCAATGAGAGCGGTAATTGAAAGTGCTGGTATTAAAAATATTCTTGCAAAATCAAAAGGTTCATCTAATCCTCATAACTTAGTAAAAGCAACTTTAAAAGCTCTTTTAGAATTAAGAGATGCTAGAACAATAGCTAATCAGAGAGGGATTAGTATGGATAGAGTTTTTAACGGATAATCCTTATAAAAGAAATGGAAAAGATTAAAATTAAGCAAGTAAGAAGTAGAATCGGTCGTCCTAAAGATCAAAAATTAACTTTGGATGCACTTGGATTAACAAAAATGAATAAAGTTGTAGAACATAATGCTACTCCTCAGATTTTGGGAATGGTTAAAAAAATACAACACTTAATAAAAGTATTAGAAAACTAAAAACATGGAATTACACAATTTAAAACCTGCAGAAGGTTCCATAAAAAAGGGAAAAAGAATCGGTAGAGGTGAAGGATCCAAAAGAGGTGGTACTTCTACAAGAGGACATAATGGTCAAAAATCTCGTTCAGGTTACTCTAAAAAGAGTGGTTTTGAGGGTGGTCAACAACCTTTACAAAGAAGAGTTCCTAAGTTTGGATTTACAAACCCGAACAGAGTTGAATATTTAGGAATTAATTTAGATAGATTACAAGAAGTAATTACTAATAAAAAAATTAAAGGAGCTATTACTAAAGAGGTTTTAATCTCGAATGGTATGGCTTATAAAAATGATTTAATTAAAATCTTAGGAAGAGGAGAATTAACTTCTAAAATTGACATTACAGTTGATGCTTATTCTGCTTCTGCTAAAGAAGCTATTGAAAAAGCAGGAGGTATTGCTAATATTATACCAACAATTGTAGCTGAATAACAAAGAAAATGGGAAAACTGATACAAACAATTAAGAATATTTGGAAGATTGAAGATCTTAGAGTAAGAATCTTAGTAACATTGTCGTTTATCGCAATTTACAGATTTGGATCTTTTGTTGTAATTCCTGGAGTTGATCCTTCACAGTTAGCTAATTTACAAGCTCAATCTGCTGATGGATTATTAGGTTTGTTAAATATGTTTACTGGTGGAGCATTCTCTCAAGCATCTATATTTGCTCTTGGTATTATGCCATATATTTCTGCATCTATTGTTATTCAGTTACTAGGAATGGCTATTCCTTATTTTCAAAAATTACAAAGAGAAGGAGAGAGTGGTAGAAGAAAAATTAATAATATTACTAGATACCTTACAATTCTTATTACAGGTGGTCAAGCTCCAGGTTATATTGCTAACTTAAAGGCAACTCTACCCGAAACAGCTTTCTTGTTAGGAGATGGAGCTTTTTGGTTATCTTCTATTATTATATTAGTTACTGGTACTTTATTTGTAATGTGGTTAGGTGAAAAAATTACTGATAATGGAATTGGTAATGGTATTTCCTTGTTAATTATGATTGGTATTATAGCTTCTTTACCAATGTCTTTATCTCAAGAGTTTTTACAAGCTTTAGAGGCTCAATCAGGAGGTTTAGTGATGTTCTTATTAGAGATTGTTATATTAGTTCTAGTTATTGCGCTCTCTATACTATTAGTACAGGGTACTAGAAGAATTCCTGTTCAGTATGCAAAAAGAGTGGTAGGAAATAAACAATATGGTGGAGTTCGTCAGTTCATACCTTTAAAGGTAAATGCTGCTGGGGTAATGCCTATTATATTTGCACAAGCAATTATGTTTATTCCTGTAACATTAGCTGGTTTTTCAGATGATTTAACAGGAATAGCAAATACACTATCTGATTTTACAGGATTTTGGTATAATCTTACCTTCTTTGTAATGATTGTTTTGTTTACTTATTTTTACACTGCTATTACGGTTAATCCGAAACAAATGGCAGAGGATATGAAAAAGAACGGTGGTTTTATTCCTGGTATTAAACCAGGTAAAAAAACTGCTGAATATTTAGATAATGTGATGTCAAGAATTACATTTCCAGGATCTTTATTCCTTGGGTTTGTAGCTATTCTTCCTGCCTTTGCTATGGCTGCTGGAGTTAATCCGCAGTTTGCTCAGTTCTTTGGAGGTACATCTTTGTTAATTATGGTTGGGGTAGTATTAGATACACTTCAACAAATTGAGAGTCACCTATTGATGCGTCATTATGATGGATTGATGGATAAGGGAAAAATTAAAGGGAAGTCTTCAGGAAGTATGATGTAATGATACATTATAGATCAGAAGATGAAATTGATTTAATAAGAGAAAGTTCTTTACTTGTTGCTAAAACCCATGCTGAGATATCGGCACTGATAAAACCAGGGGTTACCACACTTCAGCTTGATACAATAGCGGAAGAGTTTATAAGAGATAATGGAGGTGTTCCTGCATTTAAAGGTTATGGTGGTTTTCCAAATACACTTTGTGCGTCTTTAAACGAACAGGTTGTTCATGGAATTCCAAATGATAATCCTCTAAATAATGGTGATATTATTTCAATGGATTGTGGAGTTGTTATGAATGGATATTATGGTGATTCGGCTTATACTTATGAAGTAGGAGAAGTTTCTGAAAAAGTGAAAAATTTACTTCTAAGAACGAAAGAATCTTTATATTTAGGAATCGATCAAGCGATTTCAGGTAACAGAATTGGTGATATTGGTTTTGCGATTCAAAGGCATGTAGAACAGTTCGGATATGGAGTGGTTAGAGAAATGGTTGGTCATGGTGTTGGTGAAAACCTTCATGAAGATCCTCAAGTACCTAACTATGGAAAAAGAGGGAGGGGAATTAAACTAAAAGAAGGAATGGTTATTGCTATAGAACCTATGATTAACTTAGGTACTAAAAACATTAAACAACTTTCAGATGGTTGGACAGTAATAACTTCAGATAGAAAGTATTCAGCTCATTTTGAGCATACTATTGTAGTCAGAAAAGGAAAGGCAGAGGTTTTATCGAGTTTTGATGAAATAGAAAAAAGATTGAAAAAATAAAAAATGGCGAAACAAGCAAACATAGAGTTAGATGGTACGATAATTAAAGCATTATCCAACGCAATGTTTCATGTAGAGTTAGAAAATGGACATATTGTAACTTCTCATATATCAGGTAAGATGAGAAAGTTTTATATCAAACTTTTACCAGGTGATAAAGTGAAGATGGAATTGAGTCCATATGATTTAACAAAAGGTAGAATAACATTCAGGTACTAAAAAAATAAAATTATGAAAGTACGAGCATCAGTAAAAAAGAGAAGTGAAGATTGCAAAATCGTCAAAAGAAAAGGACGAGTTTATGTAATCAATAAAAAGAATCCTAGATTTAAACAAAGACAAGGTTAATAAATTATGGCAAGAATTAAAGGTATTGATTTACCAAAAAACAAGAGAGGAGTTATTGGATTAACTTACATTTACGGAATTGGATCATCTTTTGCAAAAGATATTTTAAGCAAAGCTAATATCTCAGAAGATAAAAAAGTTCAAGATTGGAATGATGAAGAAATAAATACTATCAGAACAATTATTGGAGATAACTATACTGTAGAAGGTGAGTTAAGATCTGAAACTCAAATGAATATTAAGAGATTAAAAGATATTGGTTGTAATAGAGGTATCCGTCATAGAGTTGGTCTTCCTTTAAGAGGGCAAAGAACAAAGAATAACGCTCGTACAAGAAAAGGTAAAAGAAAAACAGTTGCTAACAAAAAAGTTGCTACTAGATAGCATCTAAATAATTAATTATATGGCAAAATCAGTTAAAAAGAAAAGAAAAGTTAATGTAGAATCTGTGGGTCAAGCTCATATTCAAGCTACATTTAACAATATTATTATTTCCCTTACAAACAATAGTGGACAAGTTATATCTTGGTCTTCTGCTGGGAAAATGGGATTTAGAGGATCAAAAAAGAATACTCCTTATGCTGCTCAATTGGCAGCTGAAGATTGTGCTCAAGTAGCTTTTGACGCAGGATTAAGAAGAGTAAAAGTTTTTGTAAAAGGGCCTGGTGCAGGTAGAGAGTCTGCAATCAGAACAATACACAATACTGGAATTATTGTTTCAGAAATTGTTGATGTAACTCCATTACCACATAATGGATGTCGTCCTCCGAAAAAGAGAAGAGTTTAATAAATTTAATTAAGATAAAGAAATGGCAAGATATAGAGGCCCACAATCTAGAATATCTAGAAGATTTGGTGAACCAATTTTTGGACCAGATAAAGTGTTGGAAAAGAAAAATTATCCAGCAGGACAACATGGTAACAGCAGAAGAAGAGGTAAACAATCTGAATATGGTGTTCAATTACAAGCAAAGCAAAAAGCGAAATTTACTTACGGTATTTTAGAAAAGCAATTTTCTAATCTTTTTAAAGAAGCGTTAAGAAGAAAAGGTATTACTGGTGAAATTCTTTTACAACTTTGTGAAACAAGATTAGATAATGTTGTTTACAGATTAGGAATTTCTACTACTAGAAGAGGTGCAAGACAGTTGGTAGGACATAAACATATTTTACTTAATGGTGAGATTTGTAATATTCCTTCTGCAGCATTAAAAGTTGGTGATGAAATTAGTGTAAGAGAAAGATCTAAGTCTTTAGAAGCTATTTCCTCATCATTAACTAACAATATTCAATCTAACGATTGGTTAGAATGGAACTCTGATTTAATGAAAGGTACTGTAAAAGCAGTTCCAGAAAGAGCTCAGATTTCAGAAAACATTCAAGAACAACTAATTGTTGAACTTTACTCAAAATAAGAATTTAAATAAAAAGAATAAGAATATGCCAATTTTGAATTTTCAAAAACCGGATGAAGTAATCATGTTAGATTCAGCTCAAAATGAGGGACAATTTGAGTTTCGTCCTTTAGAATCTGGTTACGGATTAACTGTAGGAAACGCTTTAAGAAGAGTTTTACTTTCTTCTCTAGAAGGTTTTGCTATTACATCAATTAAAATTACAGGTGTAGATCATGAGTTTACAACTATTGATGGTGTCGTAGAGGATGTTACAGAAATTATACTTAACTTAAAACAAGTTAGGTTTAAACAACAAATTGAAGACGAAACAACTGAAAAAGCAACTATGAAAATTTCTAAAACAGAAATTATCACTGCTGCTGATTTAGGTTCAAGTCTTTCTAATTTTCAAGTTTTAAATCCAGAACAAGTTATCTGTACTACAGATAAGAAGATGCAATTTGAAATGGAATTTACAATTGAGAAAGGTAGAGGATATGTTCCTGCTGAAGAAAATCAAAATGATGAGTTATCTGTTGGTACTATTGCTATCGATTCTATTTACACTCCTATAAAGAATGTAAAGTATAATGTTGAGAATTATAGAGTTGGTCAAAAAACTGACTTTGAAAAATTAAACATTAACATTGTTACTGATGGTTCTATTCAACCAAAAGATGCTTTAACAGAAGCTGCTAAAATATTAATTCAACACTTTATGTTATTCTCTGATGAATTAATTAGTTTTGATGCTGAAGATGATAATGAATTTGATGAAGATTCTTTACACATGAGTCAGTTATTAAAAACAACTTTAGTAGATCTTGGTTTATCTGTTAGATCATTAAATTGTTTAAAACATGCTGAAGTATTTACTTTAGGTGAGTTAGTATCTTTCTCTAAAAATGATTTATTAAAGTTCAGAAACTTTGGTAAGAAGTCATTAACAGAGTTAGAAGAATTAGTAGAAGATAAAAAATTACATTTTGGGTTTGATGTTTCCAAATATAACCTAAATAATAACGATTAGTAAAATGAGACACGGAAAAAAATTTAATCACTTAGGAAGAAAAGCAGCTCACAGAAAAGCTATGCTTGCAAATATGGCATGTTCTTTAATAGAACATAAGAAAATAACTACAACCTTAGCTAAAGCTAAAGCGTTAAGATTGTATGTAGAGCCATTAATTACAAAATCTAAAAAAGATACTACGCATTCTCGTAGAACTGTATTTAGTTACTTAAAACAAAAAGAAGCTATTACAGAACTTTTTGGAGATATCGCTACTAAAGTAGCAGATAGAGAAGGAGGGTATACTAGAATTTTGAAGTTAAGTAATAGATTAGGAGATAATGCTCAAATGGCATTTATTGAACTAGTAGATTTTAATAACTCTTACACTTCAGACGACAAACCAAAGAAGAAAAAAGCAAGAAGAAGTGGTAGTGCAAAAACTACTGAAACTGCTGTAGTTACTGAAGAAGCGGTTGTTGCTGAACATGTAGTAGAAGAAACTGTTGTGGAAACAACAGAAGAAAAGAAAGAAGAAAAGTCAAACGATTCATCTGAAGAAAAGAAAGAAGACTAATTTACTTTTATGAGACAATAAATTTAAGGATAAAACATATTGTGTTTTATCCTTTTTTTATAACTTTATGCCAAATATGAAATATCAGAAAAAACAAAATGCAATCCTATTATTAGAAGATGGAACTATCTTTTATGGTAAAGCGGCAGGGTCTATTGGTACCGCTACGGGTGAACTATGCTTTAATACAGGCATGACGGGTTATCAAGAGGTGTTCACTGATCCTTCTTATTTTGGTCAGTTAATGATTACTACCAATGCTCATATAGGTAATTATGGAACTAATCCGAATGAAATAGAATCGGATAATATGAAAATTTCTGCATTAATTTGTAAGAATTTTAATAATGGTTATTCAAGAGTTGCTGCTGATATGTCATTAAATGACTATTTTCTGAATCAGAATAAAGTAGTTATTTCTGATGTTGATACTAGATCTTTAGTTAAGTACATCAGAGATAAAGGAGCTATGAACGCAATTATTTCTTCTGAGATTTTAGATGTAGAAGTATTAAAAGAAAGATTATCTGAAGTTCCTTCAATGGAAGGTTTAGAACTATCTTCTTCTGTTTGTACAAAAGAGTCCTATTTTGTTGGAGATGAGAATGCAGAAATTAAAATAGCAGTGTTAGATTTAGGAGTAAAAAGAAATATATTAAAATGTTTAACTGATAGGGGATGTTATCTTAAAGTTTTTCCAATGAATACTTCTTATGATGAAATGAAGTCTTGGAACCCTGATGGTTTCTTTTTATCTAATGGTCCTGGAGATCCTTCTGCAATGCCAGAAGTTATAGATCAAGTAAAGAAAATAACTTCTGACGGAAAAGCTGTTTTCGGAATTTGTTTAGGACATCAAGCTCTTGCACTTTCGGAAGGCATTTCAACTTATAAAATGCATAACGGACATAGAGGTATTAATCACCCTGTAATAAACCTTTCAAATAGAAAGGCAGAAGTAACTTCTCAAAATCATGGTTTCGGAATTTCAGAAGAGGATATTAAAAATAATCCTAATGTAAAAGTTACTCATGTTAATTTGAATGATGATACTGTTGAAGGGATAAAGTTGGTAGATAAAAATTGTTTTTCTGTACAATATCACCCAGAATCTTCACCAGGTCCACATGACTCTAGGTATCTCTTTGATGATTTTGTAAATAATATAAAAAATAATTAATGGGAAGAATAGTTAAAATTCACGCTAGACAAATTCTAGATTCAAGAGGAAACCCCACTGTAGAGGCAGAGGTATATACAGAGAATGGTATAATGGGAAGAGCTGCTGTTCCTTCTGGAGCATCTACAGGAAAACATGAAGCGGTAGAGATTAGAGATGGTGATATGGGTACCTACTTAGGAAAAGGAGTTTTAAAGGCAGTGCAAAATATTACTTCTTCTATTAATGAAGAATTGAATGGATTATATGTAACAGAACAATCTTTAATCGATCAGAAAATGATTGATTTAGATGGGACAGATAATAAGGCAAATTTAGGAGCTAATGCCATGCTTGCTGTGTCGTTAGCTTGTGCTAAAGCTGCTGCAACTGAAGGTGGTCAGGAATTATACAATTATATTGGTGGTGTAAATGCTAGAGAATTACCAATTCCAATGATGAACATTTTAAATGGTGGTTCTCATGCTGATAATAGTATAGACTTTCAGGAATTTATGGTAATGCCTATTGGTGCTACTTCTTTCTCTGAAGGATTGAAGATGGGTACAGAAGTTTTTCATCATTTAAAAGAAGAATTAAAAAGTAAAGGGTATTCTACTAATGTAGGGGATGAAGGAGGTTTTGCTCCTAACTTAGAATCTAATGAGAAAGCTATTGAAATTGTTTTAAAAGCAATTGAAACAGCAGGATATAGACCAGGAGAAGATATGTATATAGCAATGGATGCTGCTGCTTCTGAATTCTATAATGTAGAAGAAAATGTATATCATTTACATCAATCTACAGGAGATAAACTTACTCCTACAGAGATGGTAGACTATTGGGTAGATTGGACAAGGAAATATCCTATTTTATCTATTGAAGATGGTTTAGATGAAGATGATTGGGATGCTTGGAAAAATTTAACCAATAAAATTGGTGATAAAGTTCAGTTAGTAGGGGATGATTTATTTGTAACAAATGTAGATAGATTAGGAAGAGGAATTGAAAATAATATTGCAAATTCAATATTAATTAAGGTAAACCAAATTGGCACTTTAACGGAAACGATTAATGCAGTTCAAATGGCACAAAAAAATTCGTATACTTCTGTAATGAGTCATAGATCAGGAGAAACGGAAGATACTACGATTGCAGATTTAGCAGTTGCACTTAATTGTGGTCAGATTAAAACTGGTTCCGCTTCTCGTTCTGATAGAATGGCTAAGTACAATCAGTTATTAAGAATTGAAGAGATGTTAGGAGAACAAGCGATTTATACAGGAAAAGGTTTTAAATTTATATAAAAAAGAAAAGATATGGAAAAGAAAGCAGAATTACATTATGATGGAAAAGTTTATGATATTCCGGTTGTAACAGGTACTGAAAATGAAGATGCATTAGATATTAGTAAACTTAGAGGTCAATCAGGTTTAATTACTTTAGATAGAGGTTTTAAAAATACAGGTTCTACAGAAAGTGCTATTACTTTTTTAAATGGGGAAGAAGGTATTTTGAGATATAGAGGTTATTCTATTGAAGAGTTAGCTGAAAAATCAACTTTCTTAGAAGTTTCATTTTTATTAATATATGGTGAGTTACCAACTACTGAAGAATTAGATAAATTTCAAAATGACATTTCTACACATACATTAGTACATGAAGATGTAAAGTCTATTTTAGATGGTTACCCATCTAAAGCACATCCTATGGGAGTATTATCTTCTTTAGTTTCTGCATTAACTGCATTTTACCCTAAATCATTAGATCCTAACAGATCGAAAGAACAAATTGATGGAACAATTATTCGTTTCATTGCTAAGTTACCAACTTTGGCAGCATGGAGTTTTAAAAATAGAATGCGTCAGCCAATTATGTATCCTAAAAACGGATTGACTTATACCGCTAACTTCTTACACATGATGTTTGGTTTACCAACTCAAGATACTGTAGTAAATCCTATAGTTTCAAAGGCATTAGATAAATTATTAATCTTACATGCCGATCATGAACAGAATTGCTCTGCTTCTACAGTAAGAATTGTTGGTTCCTCTCATGCGAGTTTATATGCATCTGTATCTGCAGGAATTGCGGCACTTTGGGGTCCTTTACATGGTGGTGCTAATCAAGCCGTAATTGAAATGTTGGAAGAAATTAAAGCAGATGGTGGTGATGTAAGTAAGTACATAGCTAAAGCAAAAGATAAATCGGATCCTTTTAGATTAATGGGTTTCGGACACAGAGTATATAAAAACTTTGACCCACGAGCAACTATTATTAAGAAAGCAGCTGATGATGTATTGAATGAATTAGGAATTGAAGATCCTGTATTGGATATTGCTATTGAGTTAGAGCAGGTTGCCTTAAATGATGAGTATTTTAAATCAAGAGGTTTATATCCTAATGTAGATTTTTATTCAGGAATTATATACAGAGCTTTAGGAATTCCTACTGATATGTTTACAGTGATGTTTGCTATTGGTAGATTACCAGGTTGGATTGCACAATGGAAAGAGATGAGAGAAAACGGAGAGCCGATTGGAAGACCTAGACAGGTATACACTGGTGCTACCGAAAGAAAATATGTTTCTATTAAGAGTAGATAATTAATATGAAATTTTAATAAAAAAAAGGGAGTCAATTGACTCCCTTTTTTTATTTTTGAACTATGGCATACAGAACTTTACAACAGTGTATTTCAGATCTTGATAAAAGAGGAGAACTTAAAAGAATTTCTGAAGAAGTAAATCCAAATTTGGAAATAGCATCTATTCATTTGGATGAATTTG
>TARA_B110000879_G_scaffold56144_1_pt1 | contig 16911 bp, 15 predicted proteins | sample TARA_B110000879 | Tara Oceans TARA_B110000879 (sample SAMEA4398094) | marine metagenome | biome: Polar Biome; feature: [SRF] surface water layer (ENVO:00010504); material: water (ENVO:00002006), including particulate matter (ENVO:01000060) such as... | depth 5 m
ATTAATCCCATTTAGAAGCATTGGAAGAGTTAATCAAAAAAATAAAAAGCAAACAGGAACTTAGTCCCGATGCAGAAGAATATTTTTATTCTATTTCAAAAGAAAAGACCTTTTCTAAAGGGACCGAATTGATAAGACAAGGACAAGATGTAACCAAAATATATTTTGTAACAGATGGTATCCTAAGATCCTATTGCAATGACAAAAATGGTAAGGAGCATACCTTACAATTTGCTATTAAAAATTGGTGGATCAGTGATTATATCGCTATTCATAATAAGAAACCTGCAACACTAAATGTAGAATGTCTTAAAAAATCAAAGGTCATTGAGTTTAATGCTAAAAAATTGGATGAAATATTTGCATTATTCCCTGAATTCGAGCCCTTTCAGCGAAATGTTTTAGAGCGGCATGTGGTTAGTTTACACCAGCGAATATTGAATCAATTACAATTGACTGGAGCTGAGAAATATGATTTGTTTTTAGAACAATACCCCGATATAGAGCAGAATATCCGAAATTATCACATCGCCTCTTATTTGGGTCTTACTCAAGAAAGTTTGAGTCGTATAAGAGTAGAAAAAGCAAAAAAATAGTTTTCTTACCATAGGTCAAATTTTCCCGACAACCCCCCACTCTATTTTTGTGTCCCCTTAGATGACACAAATATGAAAGCTTTACAAATAACAAAATACGGGGATATTAAAGATAGCTTAGCCTTTAATGAGGTTAGCAAACCAACTATTCAAGCAAATGATGTTCTTATTGAAGTTAAAGCTGCGGCTATTAACCCAATAGACAAAAGTCTTGTTCTAGGATACCTAGATGCGATGCTTCCTCTATCATTTCCTAGCACTTCTGCATATGACGTTAGTGGAATTGTAATAGATATTGGAAAAGAAGTAAGCGATTTTAAAATTGGAGACTTAGTGTATTCAAGAGTTCCTCAAGAACAAATGGGCACATTGGCCGAATACGTGGCTGTAACAAGCAACGCAGTAGCAAAAAAACCTGGAAATATTTCTTTTGAAGAAGCCGCAAGTTTACCATTAGCTGGACTTACAGCTTTACAATCCTTGGAATATGCTGAAATAAAAGAGAACGACAAAGTTCTTATTCATGCGGGTTCTGGAGGTGTAGGTAGTTTCGCTATTCAATACGCCAAAGCAAAAGGAGCTTATGTTTACACTACAACCAGTACCACCAATGTAGCATGGGTAAAAGAACTTGGTGCTGACAGAGTAATTGATTACAAAACAGAAGATTATAAAAGCATAGCTAAAGACGTTGATATCGTGTTTGATACACTTGGAAACAATTATTCTCTCGAATCTTTTGAGGTAGTAAAACAAGGCGGAAAGGTTGTTAGTGTTGTTGGTCCTTTGGATGAAGCCAGTGCTCATATGTTTGGCATGGCCGATTACAAATTACCTGAGGATTTGGCTAAAGCCAGTAGCGATAAAGACGCGGATTACAAGTTCATTTTCATGCACCCAAATGGTACACATTTAAACGAAATTAAATCAATGATTGAAGATGAGAAGATCAAACCAATCATCGATAAAGTGTATCCGTTTTCCGACAGTATTGAAGCGTTCACTCACCTTGCATCAGGCAGAGCAAAAGGGAAAATTGTAGTAAAAATTAGTTAAAGTTTTGCAGTCAAATAGCGATTAATCAGATAGTATTAGTCGCTATACGGCTTCATTTAAAATTAAACAGACATAAAATCATGATGAAAAAAATATTAATTGGATTAGCAAGTGCTATTATAGTTGTTTTTGTAGCCTTATATGTCACGACTAGACCAAATTTAGAGAATGATGGTTCGTATAGTCCTTCTAGTTTAGCCCTCACTTTAGGGACAGTTTCTATTACAGATTTTGAAGACATCAAGTACACAAAATACGAGGGAGATAAATCGAAGATTTTGGTGATTTTCACTGAGCAAAAAAACTTGGAAATGCAAAATGGTAAAATGTTTTCTACTGGTAACCACCCAATAGAAGCACTCGTACCTATGTTACACCTCAAAAATGCTGGTTTTGATTTTGAAATCGTAACACCTACCGGCAAACCAGTTGTATTTGAAATGTGGGCTTTTCCTGAAGAAGACGAGAATGTAAAAGCGATTTACAACGAGTACAAATCGAGTTTTGAAAAGCCTAAAAAACTAGCTGATTTTATCAGTATTTCATTTGCGAATGATAGTTCTTATGCTGCTGTATTTGTGCCTGGCGGCCATGGAGCAATGAATGGTATTCCAGACGACAGAAACGTTGGAAAGGTTTTGAATTGGGCGCATCAAAATGATTTATTCACAATTACTCTTTGTCACGGACCAGGTTCATTACTAGCCACTACTTTGGATGATCAAAAATTTCTTTATGAAGGATATAAGATGGCTGTATTCCCAGATGCTATAGATGAAATGACACCTATGATTGGCTATTTACCAGGTCACATGACCGCAGGAGTTAGTGAACGATTAAAAAGTTTAGGAGCTACTATTGTAAATACTGAATCTGATAATACGGTTTGTATAGACCGGAAATTAATTACCGGAGCAAGTCCTTTAGCCTCGAATGAATTGGGGAAACTTGCTGCAAACACGCTGTTAAAAAAATTAAAATAAAAGCGTCAAAATTCATAAATAAAATTTCGTTTAGATCTGTGAATAATTTTTATTCATTTTTGTGAAATTTTATTTAAAGAAAAGCAAATCAATATGAAAATTCGTTTCGCAACTCTCTCTTTAACCTTTGCGCTTATCTTGATTACATCAACTTCATTCGCAAACCACGGCCCTCGTATACAGTTCATTCACAATGTAACAGCAACATCGGCTGGAACTATCGATATTTGGGCTAAATCTGCAAATTTACCCACTGTCTATTTGTTACATACTGGACTTAGTTACAAAGAAGCTACCGAGTTTTCAGAATACGGACTAATCTATGGGGACTTAACCTTTTATATAACACCCTCAGGTAGTGTTGACACTGCTGGTTACTTATTTAAAGATACGTTTGGCCAGCCACAGATTTCTTATGACTCAACACATGTGATTGTTCTAACAGGCAACTCTACTAACAATTTTGACATGGTCTTAAATGATGGTAGAGAAACGGCAAAAATATTCTTTCAAACCAGTATTAATATATTTCATGGAATTATAGATGCTCCAGCCGTAAACATCTCAGAAATTTTAATTCCTCTAGGTTCTCTAGTCAGTAATCTGAAATATAAAGATTCTAATGGTTATAATAGCTTTGACCCACTAGACTGCGTATTGCAATTGCAAAAAACAAATGGAACGGCAATAGCAGACTTTTTTGTTCCTTTAAGTATCTTCCGAGGTAAGGCTCTTTTTATTGTAGCAACAGGATATCTAGACACAACGGGGATTGCACCAAATATTCCGTTTAAGCTTTTATTAGTCCAACGGGACGGCACTGTAATTGAATTAAATCCATTGAAAAAAAATGGAACTCTTCCACGATTACAAATTATTCATAATTCGGCATCCAAAGGGGTTGCGCAAGTAGATGTATGGATTACAAATGGTAATCGCACAACTAAGGTACTTTCGGACTTTGCATATAAAGAGGCGACACCCTATATTGATGCCCCTAATTTTTTTACTATCTCTATTACTGCTTCAGGTAGTTTAGACACTACCAATGCTATTGTACGGAAAAGTTTCTATTTGAATCAGGGAGAGTCTTATGTTATAGTGGCTGCGGGAGAACCTGGAACAAATTTCGATCTTTTCATTACAGATGGTTTAGAAATAGCAACAAAAGCTGGAAATACAGATGTAAAAATATTTCACGGCTCTGTTGGGTTACCAATGGTTGATGTAGTTGAAGTTAGTATTCCGGCGGGCACTATTGTTAATGACCTTTCATTTGGACAAGCCAAAGGTTTCCTTAATCTGGCTGCCTTAGATTATAATCTGCAGATAAAAACTCAGCAAAGTATAGGTGCTGCAGAATTCATTGCACCTCTGAGTGCCTTCAAAGACAGCGTTTTGTTTGTTGCAGCAACCGGATACCTTGATACAACCGGCCCAACTCCGAACAACCCATTCATTTTATTGGCTGTCACGCCCTCAGGAACTGTCGTTGAATTAAGACCTGAGGCTAGTCTGACGCCAGCAAGAATACAGGTAATACATAACTGTGCAATTCCAGACGCTAATTTTGTAGATGTTTACATCGATGACCAAAAAGTTCTAGATGATTTTGAATTCAGAACTTCCACTCCATTCATTGAAGTTCCTGGTGCTACACAATTTACTGTGGATATTGATACCAGGTCAAGCATAGACAACAGTTTTCCAATTTATTCAGAATCGTTGGTTTTAGAGAGCGGAAGAACATACATTATATTGGCTTCGGGTGTAATTATTTTTGGATCCGAAAAGTACTTTCCGCCTAAGGAGTTTGACCTCATTCCAATAGCGGATACTCGCGAAGCGTCAATGATTGCTGACAAAGTTGATGTAATGGTATTTCATGGAGCGACAGATGTACCTATGATAGACGTCAATGAACTTTCAAAACCCGTTAACGAATTGGTAGATGATTTAGAATATGGAATGAGTCAAGGCTATCTCGAACTAGACCCTGATGTATATGATCTTGAAATAGCTTTAGCTTCAACCGGAACTTCGGTAAAAACTTATCCTGCAGATTTAACATCAATGGCAGGTCAAGCAATTACAATTGTGGCTTCAGGATTCTTAGACCCCCTCAAAAACAATAATGGTGCTGAATTTGGTCTTTGGGTGTCTCTTCCTGGGGGCGGTGACCTGATCGAATTGAAAAGTAATGTTTCTTCCGTTGACGAAAATCTTATTGATAATGCGACAACCACGCTGTATCCAAATCCTGCTAAGGACTTCATTATCTTGAACTACAGTTTAAAAGATAGTTCAGATGTCAGTATTTATCTTTACGATTTAAATGGAATGGAGCTCAAATCTACTTCATTCAGCAACCTTCAGAAGTCAAATCACAATGCAGCTTTAAATCTTGACGACCTCAATACTGGACTGTACATTGTCAAAATAGAGGCAGGTCAAACTGTAATTACTAGAAAAATTCAAGTTAATAATTAATCAAAGTTGCGAATAAGACTTTGCCTATTTCTTGAAAATACAATTTGAGACAAAGGAATCATTGATAAGTTGGTATCAAAAGATAATGAAACTTATGTCCTTTGTTGTCATTAATTCAGTTTACAAGGGCACGATCGTAATCAACTCCACTTTAAAGGTACCATTCAATGCATTGGTGCAAGGTGCTGCAACTGTTGAACAAATCAAAACTCTGGGACAAAAAGTAGATAATCGGTGTCTAACTATTAGCTTTGTTGCGCACCAGTGGATGTAACATTAAAAGTAGTTGGAGTAAATAATAACCGTTTCCAAAAACGTTTATGTAATTCTAAAAGCCTGGCCTTTTTCAAGTTTGGGCCTTTTTTGCGTTTAAAATACAAGCATTATGCTATCCTCAATTTATTGTTAAGTAATTAGCTTACTATTGAAACAACTTAAAAAATTATGGTCACAAAAATTATCGTTTTAGCAATTTACGTTGGAATTCTGTTCTTAATCGGAATACTAGCCTCGCGCAGAGTGAATAGTATGAGTGATTATTATTTAGGAGGAAAAAAAATGGGCTTTTGGGCCGTTGCTTTTTCTGCTAGGGCTACAGGCGAATCGGGTTGGCTTTTAATTGGTTTAACGGGAATGGGTGCGATAGCTGGTTATTCTGGTTATTGGGTAGTTGCAGGTGAATTACTAGGGGTGTACATTTCGTGGCAATTCATGGCCAAAAAATTTAAACGACTTTCAGATCAATACAACGCTATTACAATACCCGACTACCTTGAGGCTCACTTTAAATCATCCACACATACACTTCGAATTGTAGCTGCTTCGGCGCTAGTGGTTTTCGTTGTTATTTACGTGGCATCTCAAATGGATGTAACGGGAATTGCCTTCGAATCTATGCTCAATATTGACTATAGAATTGGTGCTCTTATTGGATTCTGCATTGTACTAGTCTATATCTTTATCGGTGGCTTTGTTGCCGCAGTATGGTCAGATATGTTCCAGGGTGTCCTAATGTTTTTCGGCTTGGTTTTACTTCCAATTGTTGTTTGGTTCTCTATGGATCATGGCGCTGGTGTAACCGCAGGGTTGAACGCAATTGACCCTACCCTAACCCAAATAATGGGGAGAAGTGATAACGGTTGGTTGAATTTATTTACGATACTCGGCTTCTCTATGATAGGATTAGGTTTCTTAGGATCACCGCAAGTTTACGTTCGTTTTATGTCCATTAAAAGCGAAAAAGAGATTGATAAGGGAAAATGGGTTGCATTACTTTTTACCCTCCTTACAGACGCCGCAGCGGTAACGATAGGTATTCTTGCCAGAATTTATTTCACAGAACAAGGACAGGACCCTAACGCAGTTTTAGGCACAGGTGGCGAAAATGTATTGAGTATGATAACCAACGAGTTTTTACCAACTATTCTGGTAGCCATCTTCATCGCTATTGTGCTTTCAGCGATTATGTCAACCATTGACTCGTTACTCATTCTTGCTTCTAGCGCCATTACACGGGACTTCTACCAGAAGATTTTTAGACCGGATTTAAAGGATGAAGACCTAACAAAGTTTTCAAGATTAGTAACGATTGGAATGGCACTTATCGCACTCGGCATTGCCATTCTATTGTACTATTTGTACCCAGATAGGCAGATTTTCTGGATCATGATTTTTGGTTGGTCTGGTATTGCTGCTACTTTCTGCCCTGTTATTATTCTATCACTTTTCTGGAAAGATTATTCTGAAAAAGGAGCAATTGCTTCCATGGTTACGGGGTTTGTATCGGTAATATTTTTCAAGTTTGTGGTATCAAATATTGAAGGAATAGGTGCCTATTTTGTAGAGTTAGATGTGCTTGCTCCTTCTTTTGCCTTGGCAATGATTGTAGGATATATCGTTTCGAAGTTGTTTCCGCACAAGAATAACAGTGAAGCTCAGACAGAATAATATTATCCACGTCATTCCCGGCAACAATCGGGAATCTATATCCTCATAGGGATTCCCATTTGCATAGGAATAACGAAATACAAATTAGTTTATGGTAAGCTGCTGAACTCTTTAAGATAACTCGCGAATCTCTTCCTCTACCCTTGTCAAATTTGGATTTTTCTCAGCAAATTCTTCTAGAACCTTGAAGAAATTCAGAATGTCTAGTTTCTCATTATTCGCATTAATTGTTACCAATCGAATAAAAGTCTCGTCTCTAAATTCTCCAAAACCTACCACGGTAACTTGATGTTCATATAAAGCAGTGCAAAGCGCTATAGGGTCAATATTTTTGTAATTAAAACAAATAGAGATTGAATCATCATAACTATACAATGTATAGTCTGAGTTGCTTTTAACATAATCACTTGCAACGTCAGCCAAATCAAATTGCTGATCTACAATTTGCTCTAAACCATTCGTACCAACTGACTTCCATAGTGTCCAGAATTTCAAAGCATCATTCCTTCTCCCACATTGAAAAGAAGTTTTACCTAGGTTAAAATCGTCACCATCAGTTTGATACAAGTAATCTGCTTCGGTATTAAACGAATCGTGCAAATGCTTTTTATCGTTTACCAAAATAATAGAACAAGTCATTGGTGTGCCAAGCATCTTGTGTGCATTGTAACTGAATGAATCCGAGCGTTCTATTCCGTTTACCAGATGCTTGTATTTATCGCTGAATATCACACTCCCGCAATAGGCTCCGTCTACATGCAACCAAATGTCATATTTATCTGTAATATCAGCAATTTCATCAATTGGATCAAAGGCACCTAAAACAGTTGTACCAGCAGTAGCGTTAACGTAAGTAGGAACAAGTCCTTCTCTTAAATCTTTAGTGATTTGTTCTTCCAATTTCGCTGGAATCATTCGTCCTTCTGAATCTGCTGGAATGTATCGAATGTTGTTTTTTCCAATTCCAGTAAAACTGGCATTCTTGGCATTTGAATAATGTGATTCTTTGGAAGTATAAATAACCATTGGCTTCGACATTCCTTCTGTTCGAGCGTTAGCATCTTTGGCGTCTCGAGCCATCAGCAACGCCATGTAATTGCTCATAGAACCACCCGTTGGAAAAGTACCGTTGCTTTGATCACCGTAACCAATAAGGTTACACGATTGTCTGATAATTTCTTGCTCAATCCCCACTTGTGGACCTGCAACCTTGTAGGTATACATACTCGTGTTAAGCATCACTGCAAGTAGATCTCCTAGCACAGCCTTGCCCTGTCTGCCGCCGAAAAGTTGATTGAAGAAAAGATTTGTAGCCGTTTTGGGAGTGGACACCAATACATCTTTCAGCACTGATTTTAACTCATCATCAATCATCGCTTGTGCGTTCAAGGATAAATCAATAGCATCGTAAAGTTTATTTGCATCTATTCGATCAGCAACCGGATGTTGATTTTCTTCGTTTAATAGGACTTCAACTAATTCATTAAATAGAACTAAATCACCACTAATGTCAGGCATATAATTTTTGCATTTTTAAATTGGTCACCATTTCTGCGACCTTGTTACACACCAAATACTGATGTACAAATTCTCTTTAATCATCAACAAATAATTGACAATTCTGGAATGGTTTTGCCCATTAATGAAGAGTTTTACCTTAACGGGAGTTCTTTTATATTAATAAATCCAAAGATAAGAAATTCAAATTAATGAAAAGTAGGGTTGACCTTTATTGAGTATTGAAGAACCTGGTTTTAACGAAAAAGAAGCTAAAGCTCTAATCCATAAAAATAATTTGAGGCACTTAACGGCTTTGCGTTTTTCGAACAGGTTGCGAAGAAACTGCAAGTAACCGCAGGACTCATACCCTTTAAACATTCAGCTTTAAGTAACCATTTTTTACTTTATTTTGGACAAAATCAACCAGCCCCATTTTGGAGATGAGGACGAGAAAACGATTAAAAATATATACAATTTGGATTTAGCGGAGCCATTTAGACGCAAACAAATGCACTATTCTTTTGCGAAATCTATTCGACCTTCTGAGATATATGTAATCTCTTTTATAACTTAGAGCTTCACATTTGTACTTTTGACAAAAGGCAAATTGTACAATGAAAAAAATCATCCTCTTAACAAGCATATTTGGATTGTCAATATCATCTATGGCACAGGGCTTAGACGCTCTCACACAAAAAGAAATAAATAGAACAAGAACAGTTTATACTGAAACAACAATTAATGCTTCACCTGAAGTGGTTCGTGGAAAGTTTTTAGAATTTGACAAATGGCCAGAATGGAATCCAGTTATTCCTCAGATTGTAGTGATAAGTGGAGACATAAATGACCTAACGACTGAGCCGAAGCTCGATTTAACTTTGGATTTTGGCAGAAAAAAAGATCCTCAGAAAGCTCCTGTAAAACCAGATATTACTGTAAACAATGAATTGAGTTTTGTTTGGGGTTTATACAATGGTTTCATAATAAAAGCCGAGCACGTATTTATTTTCGAGCCAATAAATAATGGAAAAGGAACTCACTTAATTCATTACGAAAAAATGAATGGTTTGCTCAGTCCTCTTTTCATTACAAAAAAGGTGCATGCAAATATGAACGAACGTTATATGCTTATGAATAAAGCCTTGAAAAATATTTGTGAATAGTGCACTCTCGATACAAACCCAATAAGCTAAACGTTATGCTTTATTAAAATAAAGCATCCGAAAAGTGGAAATTATTAGCTTTTGAATACTTTGCACCTGAATGAGGTCAAGCTTATTCTTATAATGATTTGGAAAAAGATCATCAATCTAAATTAGTTTTTGACTTTTCTCAATCCCTACCTACTGAAATCATAGTATTGCTTGATATTAGTTGAAAGCGTTGATTTCAAAAACCCGAATAAGGAAATAAAATGATTGGATTACTAGATATTAAAAACGAAGCGCACTTTTCAAAAGAGCTACCTGCAGATCCAATAATATCAGCATACCCAAGAGAGGTAACGCAAGCTTGCTTCTCTTTTTCTGAGACAAAAAAGCCGGGAAACCCTGAGCTTGTGCATCTGTCTGAGCAATTGTTATCTGAACTTGGGCTAGAGGCTGGAAATAAAAATGAGCTAGTTGGTGTATTGAGCGGAGCGGAAACTTTTCACGATTTTAAACCATATGCTATGTGCTATGGTGGTCATCAGTTTGGAAACTGGGCCGGACAATTAGGTGACGGACGAGCCATTAATATTGCTGAGTTACCCATAAAAGGAAAAAATTGGAAATTGCAATTAAAAGGAGCAGGACCTACCCCCTATTCCAGAGGCGCAGATGGTTTTGCCGTTTTAAGATCATCAATAAGAGAATACCTGTGCAGCGAGGCCATGCACAATCTTGGAGTGCCAACAACTAGAGCACTATCGTTGGTTAAAACAGGCGACTTAGTAACGCGAGATATTTTATATAACGGTCATCCCAAAGACGAACAAGGCGCTATAGTTTGCAGAGTGGCAGAGAGTTTTATACGCTTTGGTAGTTTTGAAATTTTCTCGGCACGTGGTGATAAAGATAGCCTCAAACAACTGGTCGATTATACGATCAAACATCACTTCGCTGAGCTGGGAAAACCCAATAAGGAAACTTATTTACAATTCTTCAAAACGGTGGTCAACAAAACACTAGAAATGATCATACACTGGCAACGTGTTGGTTTTGTGCATGGGGTTATGAATACCGATAACTTATCAATTTTAGGCTTAACTATAGATTATGGCCCGTATGGTTGGTTAGAAGATTTTGACCCTGAATGGACGCCTAATACAACTGATTCGGAACATAGAAGATATCGCTTCGGAAATCAACACAGCGTAGCACTTTGGAATTTGACTCAATTAGCAAATTCCCTTTATCCGTTAATTGAAGAAGTTGAGCCGCTTCAAGAAATATTGGATAATTATAAATCGGACTATCTCGTGCACTATCATAACATGATGGCCAATAAACTGGGCATCTTTACACCATCAAATGCCAGTCCTGGATTGATTTCAGAATTAAAAGCATTGCTGTCTAAATGGGAAATCGACATGACTATTTTTTATCGAGAATTCTCTCAAGAAATCAAGAATTTTGACACATTTTGGGAGGTGATATCAATTGCTTCTTATCAAAACAAGGAATCACTACAAAACGGAATTAAAGAATGGCAAGGCTGGTTTGAAAACTTCTGCGCTACTCTACTAAAAGAAGAAATAGAAATCGACGAGCGTATTAAGGCTATGCGAGCCATAAATCCGAAATACGTTTTACGCAATTATATGGCTCAACTGGCCATTGACGCTGCAGAGAAAAACGATTATGGATTGCTCGATGAATTGTATCGGGTTTTAGAAAACCCTTATGATGAGCAACCCGAAATGGAAAAGTGGTTTGCGAAACGTCCGGATTGGGCAAAAGACAAAGTTGGATGCTCAATGCTTTCTTGCAGTTCTTAGTTGAAGCTATAATCAGGAGAACTAGATTGCAGATTGATTGTCTAGAATATACTATGGGACAGGTGAATCCTGCTGATAAATTGATAAAAGACGTACTAATAAATTAAGATGGAAAATATTAGAAAAGCATATATAGCAGGTGGTTGTTTTTGGGGAATGGAAGATCTGTTCCGAAAAAGAACAGGTATTCTTGATACCGAAGTAGGATACCAAGGTGGTGAAAACGAAAACCCGACCTATAGAAATCATCCTGGACATGCTGAAGGTATTGAACTTACATACGATGCCAATGAAACTTCTTTTGAAGCTATATTAGATTATTTCTTTAGAATTCACAATCCTACTACGGTTGACCAACAAGGAAATGATAGAGGTTCGAGTTATCGGTCCACTGTATTTTTTCAGAATGACGAAGAATTACAAAGCGCTAAAGCAATAATTGAAATTGTAAATAAATCTGGAAAATGGGAAGCAAACACGGTAACAACACTAGAAGCATTTTCACCGTTTTGGAAGGCAGAACCAGAACACCAAGATTATCTTCAAAGGAATCCTAACGGTTATACCTGTCATTTTGAACAACATAGTAGTTTCATTTAAACACCCGTACCGAGGCATCTCATTAGGGTTTCCCATGATAATATGCTGAGTTTATCCGTTTTATTAATCGATTGTGGTCGACTATAATCGTTTAATAAAACGCTTATGGTTAATTCGCAGTGTGTATTTCAATCAATAAAAGTTCTTTGTTTCTTTTAGAGTAACTCACTAAGATTAGCATACACTTTGCGTATTAATACCGTATTAGTCGGTTATTGTAATTCAACAATTATGCACCCGCTGTAATAATGACTGGAATCGAATAGCACTCTATTTTTTCAATACTAAGTTTTCAGATTTCTAATCCGAGTAAAAAGATAGGAGAAACAGTTCATATATTGAGCTCATAGCTATGAAACTAATGAACAAGAAGCAAAAGATAAAATAACTGTCATACTCTTGTAGGTCATTACTTCTGCAAAAAACCAGAGCTACTCTTTTTTATAATTTATACATGCGATATTTCATACACATAGGATTTGATGGCACCGATTACAGAGGTTGGCAAAGACAAGAAGAAACTCGAAACACAGTTCAAGAAGTTATAGAGCAAACGCTGTCTAAACTCTTCAAAAAACAAATAAGCCTTTATGGTTGTGGGCGAACCGATGCCGGCGTTCATGCCAGTCAATATGTCTTTCAAATCAATCTGGAAGCGGCTCCCCTATTCGATTTGAAATTTCGACTGAATAAAAACTTGCCCGATGGCATCGCTGTTTTTGAAATCGTGGAAGTCAACCAAGAGCAACATTGCAGGTATGATGCCGTGGCGCGCACCTACGACTATTTCATACATTGGAACAAAGATCCTGGGCTCCTGCGTTACAGTTCCTTTTATGAAGATTTGAAATTAGATTTTGATCTTATGAGAAAAGCAGCAGCTCTTATATTGAAAACTAAAGACTTTAAAACGCTCTGCAAGCAACCCGATTCTTACAGCAATACCTTGTGTGAAATCAGCGAATGTGCATTATTCGTCAATGAGGAGCAGGGCCGACTGCGATTCACCATCACAAGCAACCGCTTTTTGCGCGGAATGGTCCGGATTTGTGTTTTCTTTTTGTTGGAAGTAGGAACTGGAAAAATGACTTTAGATGAGTTTGCTGAAATTTTGAAGGGTAAAGAATGGAAAGAGAAATGGCCAGCGCATCCAAACGGACTTTTTCTAAGCAGAATTGAGTATCCATTTTTGGAGTTGAATGACGCACATAATTTGATCCGGATGTTGAAAGTTGGTTTGGATTAATTGCAGATTCACGCAGATAAAAAAAGCTCATTTCGAATTAGGGATTCGTTGAAGGTCATTCGAAAAAACCAATGCACAAAAAATCGATTAATATACTGTGATAAGCAAAACGGCAGAGCTTAAGTCATTTGCTTGCTCTTGATCCTTTTTCTCGTTATTAATCATGGGGTTTGCCAATATTAAATTACATTTATTGACTTATTTTTAGACAGAACAAAGCATGAAAAAAATCACAGAAAAACCGTCCCCAGAAGCAAAAGCACTTTCTCTTTTTTTAATGGCTTTTAAAACGACAGACCCTACTTGCAAAGAGAAATCCCAACGAATAAGTAAGCAATGGGATCGTGTAAAAGCTGATAAATTAAGTCAAGCTGAATATATGGCAGATGTTGAAAAAATGCTAGCCTCTTTTGGTGGTTATGCAGAGGTTATTGAAAAAACTGTGCGGTTCTATATCAAAAAAACAGGAGAATGGAAGCTACAAGGCGATGACAAATATTGCCTAGACGCTCAAGAAGTTGCCGATAAAGTATTGAAGAAATAGATGTGCTAGTCAGCACCTTGTCTAGTTCCCCAGTAAAACGCTGCAGTGGCTTTTTTTAATTAAGCTTTTGAGCATTTAAAAAAAAGAAGATCCTTTTATTACGTTTCACTGCTCGTTTCAGGGTTCGCCGTTGCATTTAAATCCATAGTCTCCGTATCTATCATTTTTATCCAGTGCTTCATCTTTTTTTGAATTACATGAAAATGATGTTGGTCTTCCTCAGTCACGAAAGTGATTGCATTACCGGGGTTCTCTGCTCGGCCTGTTCTTCCAATACGATGTACAAAATCTTTAGGCGACCGAGGCAATTCGTAATTAATTACATGCGGTAAAAAGGAGATGTCAATTCCTCTTGAAAGTAAATCTGTGGACACTAATACGCATAAATCTCCAGATATGAAATTGGCCAACCCATTCCTTCTTTTATCCTGACTTTTCTTGCTGTGGATAGCTTGTGCATTAATACCATTTTTCTGCAATTTATCGGCAACTAAATCAGCTTGATATACAGAAGAAGTAAATACCAACACTTGCCTCCAACCGTTGCTTTTGATCAAATGACGCAGCAGCGGACCTTTTCTTTCTGCTGAAACCAAATAACCTACTTGATTGATTAATTCAAGTTTGTCTTTTTCAGCTTCAATTTGTATTAGTGTTGGGTGCTTCAATAAAACACGTTCTACCTTTTGCACTTCTGGGCTTAGGGTTGCTGAGAACAATAAGTTTTGGCGATGTGTTGGCAACAGCGCAAAAACTTTGTCCATTTCCTTTTTAAATCCTAGGTTGAGCATCTTATCGGCCTCATCCAAAATAAGCGTGCTCAGGTCGTCAAAATGCATAGCGTTTGATTCCGTAAGCTCCAACAAACGACCTGGAGTAGCTACCAAAACGTTTATATGCTGCATACCTATCATTTGCGGATTTATAGAAACCCCGCCAAATACCGCCATAGATTTAAACTGAAAAGGCAAGTCTTGAGAAAAGGACTTAAACACCTCTTCCACTTGCCCAGCCAATTCTCGTGTAGGAACTAAAACCAGCACATTTATATGTCTATTCTTAGTTTTTGTTTTGCCCTCCAAGTTTTGTAAAATAGGCAGTGCGTAAGCTGCCGTTTTTCCTGAACCTGTTGGTGCAATGCCCAATACATCTTTTCCTTGAAGGATAACAGGAATGGCCTGCTCCTGAATTTGAGTGGGCTTTTTATACTCTTTTTTGGCGATGGAGTTTAATAAATAGGACGCTAGCCCTAATTCTTTAAAAGACATAAAATAAATGTTTGTTTTCGTTTACTAAACTAAGTTTTCAAAGATGCGGCTAAAAACGAAACTGCACTTCCTCCTCTTAAGATTGACACGTATTTTCAATAGATCAAAGGTTGTGGTTTTTTTTGGACAGTTGTTCATTATAAAGACGCTAAATAAGCTATAAGCGAAATAAGCTTAATATTAACCTTAGCGCACCCTATATGGGTCGGTATGTGAATGTTTTGAGAGAAAGTTTACCTTAGCGAGTTGTTGTAGCACATAAGAGAAGAACTTACACAAACCAATTCAAATAGAGTTGTATTATGAAATTAGTATCAGGTAAGACTTTATTCATCTTAATTTTAATACTCTCATGTTTTATTAGTGAGGAAGGAATTGCTCAGACCAGCGAGACCACCATAGACATGAAAATACCAGAAGGCCATGCCTTCATTACCTATTATATATCTGAAGATGGGAAAACATGGGGATATCTTTACGGGAAGCTTCGAGAAAACCCTAATTCCGATTACGAGAAGTATACCGAATATTACCTAAGCACCCACAAAGATAGCGCGATAGGACCGATAACATATAATCACAAGTCGAGTAAACCTGACGATAAAGAAATGTCCTTTTGGGCTATCGATTGTGAACTATACATCACCCCCAGTGGAAGCTATGTCCTTCTAGATTTGTCTGATGGCGGCTGGGCAACAGTCTACAACGGTGTTCTATTGAACTACGTATTCACATGGAAGCCAGAAGTAATTGTTCAAAGTGATAAAATTGTCATTCATTGTATTGAGTGGAGAGAAAATTCTCTGAAAAGATTTGAATTAGAATAAAAAAAACGTTTACCAACGGAAGTAAAAAATACCAATGAAAAACACATTTCTAATTTCGATTCTAATTTTCTTTTCTGCAAATTCATTTGGGCAAAGTGAGTATGCTAATTTTTTGAAAAAGTTTAAACCTAGTGATCAGCCATTAATAATTAATTCAGAAGATTTACTCAACAAAGACGATAACGTTAGACTAACTAAAGAAGAGCTTAAAAACTATCTAAATATTAGCTATGCTCCTTTTGATGAAAATGAAGATCTTTATATAGCTGAATGAATAACAGAATATGAAGATTACCTTCTTTTTATCTACTCACATTTTATTAATGCATCCAAGGGAGATTACGGTACTAAAATTCATCTGGCCTTAATCAATAAAGAAAGAAGGATAATTGACACTTTGTTTATAGGCCTTTGCGCAGATGACCAAGCCGCTGAATCCAGCCGCACAATCCACAGCTTGTCAATAAGTGTGTCTTTGCCAACGCCACGAAGAAAGAAGAATAAAAAAAACGGGGCACAACAATGTGGATAGTGCATAGCACCCTTCGGGATGCTACGACACCATACACGGAACGTTGTCCTATTATTTTAAGCAATTGTTCTTCCTTCTTTTGCAACTCAGTCTTCTTACTTTTTGCTTTCCCTTCAAAAACCGAATCAGCTCCAGTTAAAAACTCTAGTTTCCAAGTAGTAATTTGTTGGGGAACTAGTCCGTGTTTTTTTGTGCTAAAACAGATAAACTGTCCCGCTCTTTTAATGCCTCTAAGGCAACTTTTGTTTTGAATTTCGTTGTAAACTTCCTTCGTGTCATTAATGTAAATTTAAGTGTTATTTTCAAACTTAATTTACTGTCCAGTTTTTTGGGGTATGATCA
>TARA_B110000879_G_scaffold103489_1_pt1 | contig 16830 bp, 16 predicted proteins | sample TARA_B110000879 | Tara Oceans TARA_B110000879 (sample SAMEA4398094) | marine metagenome | biome: Polar Biome; feature: [SRF] surface water layer (ENVO:00010504); material: water (ENVO:00002006), including particulate matter (ENVO:01000060) such as... | depth 5 m
TACCTGCAATAGCGATATTAGTACCAGCAGTCAGAGCCGCTACAACATTGGTCGCATCTGTTACGTCTGCACCAGCCTCTATGTTATTTAATTTTGTATGGTCGTCGTTAGTAAAGTTATTTTCTGATAACTCACCGTCCTGCACTGAGTAGGTAGTATTGGTGTCTGTAGCAGATATAGTGCCATTACCTGCGATTGCTATGTTAGTCCCTGCGGTTAAAGCTGCGACTACGTTAGTGGTATCGGTAACGTCTGCGGACGCTTCTATTTCGTTCAGTTTAGTGTGGTCGTCGTTAGTAAAACTATTCTGTGATAGTTCGCCATCTTGTACCGAGTAAGTGGTGTTGGTATCTGTAGGAGTCGCAAAAGTGCCATCCTTACGCAAGAATGTAGTTCCTGAGCCGCCACCTAAGTTAGTAAGAGCTTGACCACTTGCTAAAGCAGTAACGCCGCTAGAGTTAATAGTGATTGCACCAGATACAGCTTTATTATCAAAAGAGTCAGAGCCATCGTGTATAAGAATATGACCAGCAGCAGTGCTAGTAATAGAAGTATCACTTAACTCGGCCAAAGTATCGGACGCTTCTACGTCTGACAGCTTAGCTAACACATGACCACCTTTAAGAGAGCCATCATGTACGCGAAGCGTATCGTCAGTTGTATCGACAGTTATTTCACCGACCGCACCAGTAAATCCTGCATTATCGTCGTGTTGCGCTTTTGTTCCGCGTCTTAATTTTATTTCAGTAGCCATAGTATTCTCTTAAAAAGTATCTGGTATATTTGTCATGACGTAAAATGAACTAACTAGATCATAGTTACCTATATCGTGATTAGGCGCATCGCCAAGAGGGTTATTAACATAAATAAATAAATATCCATGCCCTACAGGGTGGGTTGTTTGTGTATCTGTAGTAACAAGCTGAATCCTAATGCGATCTCTTGGTGATAATGTTATTTGCACATTTATCTCGGCGGTGCCTGTAGAGGCTGAACCTATGTGAGTTTGTGTGCCATTTTTTAGTATTCTTACCTGTGATTTAGAGGTGCCGGCACCCTCCGATACTGCGTGTACATAATACGTGCCAGCTCTTGCTGCATAGAACTCATCACTTAAAGCCCCAGAATTAGTATCATTAACACCATTTCTTGTTAACTTTCCTGTAAAAATTCGGTGATCTTTACTTATAGTTGAGGTTGCTGCTGGCAAAGCTGCGGGCTGTATTTTAGGCGCGTCAGAATCACCACCCTCAATAGCTAGCTGATTATCTCTTAAAGTTTGCATTAATGACTGAGATATTGGAGAGCCAATCGCAGTCTCGGTTGGACTTATTAACCTAAATGTCATTATTGAATATCCTGTTTAGCTTGGCCGCCTTGGTATTCTAAAATATCATTATCTACAAAAGCCCTTACACCACTGTAAACGTGACTATCACTTATTGGGTTATTGATATAAACATATAGATAGCATATTCGCTGACCGCCGTCAGTATCAGCTTCTGCCCTATGATTAATCTGCACTAGGTCATCATATTCTAGCTCTAAAATATCCCAGTTATCCCAAGTCGCTGTCGGTACGCTTTGCTCGCTAGATTTATATTCTAATCTAACATCTCCATTTACGACAATTTGGATAATAGACCTATCAGAATGAGTTAAGCCACCCCCAGCTATCATAACCGAATGAAAAGAATAGAATCCTCTACGATTTACTACAAAGGGTGCGCCATCTACACTGAAAGGGCGACTTTTTGTATATATGTCCCGATAGTAAACTAGCCTATCTTTACTTTCACTGGTAGCGGTTGCATAGCTTACTTGATTTTCTTGATACCTACGGTCGCCACTTGTACCCGTGTGAAAAGATAAAGGGTTGTCCCTTAGCTTATTAAATAGCTGGGCAGTAAGTGGCGAAACTACATCCACCTCGGTTTGTAAAATATCTTTATAAGTTGTCATATAATACTCCCGTGATGTACAAAAGTATCGACGTACAAGCCAAATCTATGGACTGTTGCAGAGTCTCTGAAATATCTAGATTGGTTATTAACATTAGCAAACTCAAAAAACTGCTGACTTTGATATATAGTTGCAACCACTTGGCCGTAATGCCAACTGGCGCCTACATTAGTCCCAAATAAGCGTAATTGAACATTCTGCCCTGCAGCTATTGCGACATCAACAAAATTTACAACATCATTACCAGAAGTAGCCAGTGTAGTGGTTAGTTTTAAAACGCCATTAACATACAACTTAGCACCTACTTGTTCTGAGGTTTTACCCGCTAAAACTTTTATTGTGTATGTTCCCGCTCTTTTTACGGTATAGTTTTGTGAGTCTAAAGCTGTAGGGTTATTTTCTCCATGATTTGAGCCGGTTTCCCCATTAATTACTACTAACTGCGCTAAAACTCTATCCTTATTTCCAGCAGACGGCCCTGTAACAGTGGCGGTCGATATAGATGTAGAGTTTTGCCATGAGGCATCTGGGATTTTAGGTGCGTCTGTGCCGCCCTCTACTAAAGCTATACAATTATTACTTAAAGATCGCATAAGTAGCTGGGTTATAGCTGCATCCAATGATACCTCTGAATCTGCTATAGCTCTATAACTTGGAGTTGGCATAGTTTTTCCTACGGTATATTATAAGGTTGTTCACCACCAGACATTCTAGCGGCTTTAAGTATTCGCACTTGAGCGCCGGCTAAAGCATTGTTATTGCTTGTAACTTGTAAAAATTCTACTCCAGCATAACCATCATGCACCGCAGATGGTATAGACCCAGCGGCGGCGTTAGAGGTTATAGTAACACTCTGTAATGAAGTACCTGACAGTGTAAAGTTAGCTGCAAGATTCCTTGTATTAGCAGCGGTTCCAGCACTTGCCTCGTTAGGCGTAAATATTAAAGTATCGCCCGCAGCAAATCCAGAGCCTTGGTTAGTAATAGAAACTGTTATGTGGTTTGCATCCGCTAAATACGGATTTGTAGCTCTATCACCAGTGTAAGGGCCGCTATCATCGTCATCGCCATCGCCATCGTCACCACCAATAGGATCAATAACTGGGTCGGTTCCATCTCCAGTACCCTCACCAAAATCCTCTACAACATCTTCATCGCCTATTACACCTGTATTAATTGTAGAAAATCCGAACTGTTTAGCTTTTATCTCAAAGTTTTGTGCTTTAAAATCAAGCTTAACAGATAAACATTGGAACTCAGTTCTTTTTGGGCTGCCATTAAAATCAACAATATGCTCTGTTGTTAAATAAAAGTGGTCGCCTGTTCTTATTACATCAAGTGACGCATCGAGCTTAAACTTTACAGTTTTAGGCGTATTTTTAAATCTAGACAATAAGCGCTGCGATATGGAAGTCGCAGTGCCACTATCACGTACACCATAAGCATAAATGGTCTTGCTAGAGCTTTTACCGTACTCTGCTTCTATCTCACTATCTGAATCAATAGCCACATACAAGTTTTTAAAGTTTTTAGGCTTATCTCTGTCTGCGGTATGATTCCGCATATTATAGTAGTAATAGACCCTAGACACCCTATCCTTATCATTGTTGGAAAAACTTAATGAGTTTTTAACAATATTATCATCGGTAATGGTTAGGACTTTATTAGTGTCTAGCTCAGGAGTCTCTGCTCGCATTCTAATTAGACCAATACGGTCATCATAAAAGAAATTAACCCCAACCATAGACGCTAAGTGTGATAACTGCTTATTAACCTCTTTAGGCTCACTGAAAATCGCATCTATTCTAAATGGCTCTAACCACCTTGTCTTCTCATCCGCCCAAGAGTATTTTGTCGTAGGTTCATTTCTGATAGCCCGCGCAGGAACTTTAGCTTTATTTACAAGTAAGTCATAAGCGACATTATTTATGCTGTTAGCAGCCCCAGACCCGTTATATTCACCATAAACTACGCATTTTTGCACAACCTCACCTGCATCATAAGAGTCGCCAGTAGCGGGAACCTTAGAACCCCATGCGCCTCTATTATTCGTATGGAAACTAATGTGAGCATCAGTTACAAGGCGGGTATATTTAATTATCTCCTCTTCAATCCTACAATGTCCAGTAAGGCCAAAATATGCGTTCATTTGCGCGGCTGTCGCATCTACGCCGTCAATCTTTAAAACTACTGAATTCTGTGTGCCATGAGCTAAATCAGCTTTTAAACTAAATTTAGATGGCTCAGGAACTTTAGCTTTTAAGTTATCCGCCAAAGACATAGGATCTTTGCAGGTAATTGTTAAAACATCCTTATTTAGGGACATCTTATCTATAATATAAAACTTACCACCGTGGCCTAGCTGCTGATATCCTGCGTGATCAATATAACCATCGTATACACGTATTGGTCTCCCAACATAGTGTGGGTTTCTTTCTAACAACTTTTGAAAGTATGACCCAGATTCTAAAGCTATAAGGTTTCTGCTTTCAAAGTAGGGGTCAACTGTCGCACCCGTAGAGTAAAAGTCACGTAACTTAATAGTCACATTTGCGCGTAAAGATACTCCCTTTGTAGGCCTTATCTCTACAGGAGCCTTTTTAACAGATATGATGCAAGGGTTGGCTGTATCGTACATACTATTTGTGTAGCCTAGCTCACCCGAAGAAGTATCTTGCCTAAATAAGTAGCGCTTTTTGCCGTTTTGGCCTATCTCATAATTATTTAAATCTTGACACGTTGCTCTTGTGTTATAGCACTCATTGCCAGATGCGCTAGAAGCGGTGCAACTAGAAACGACGTTATTAACGCCATACTCATTGTCACAAAAGTCTAAGAGCATTTCTACAACTTGTATTGGCTTTCTAGGTGACAGCCTATGAGCGCCATTAAATAGACCGGAGCTTGTTTGTTCGGTCGCAGTCGCAGGAGAACTTAGCGGAACAATAGGAGTTGTGGGGTTATTAACTGGAGGTAATTCATCCACAACGTCATCTTCGTCTAGAGGATTTGGTAACTCATTTCCACTTCCTGTGTCAGTTGGTAAAGGATTATTAGGGTCATCAGGAGTTTGCGGTGGTGTCTCTGGCGCTACAGGGTCTACAGGCGGAGTCTCGTCAATTACAGGAGTTTCATCAGTGTAGAAATGGTTTGCATCTAAACAATTAAGTTGGTATTTTTGATTTAAATAACCCTCACACTTTTTAATTGTTTCTAAATCTAAGAGCTTATCAAACATAAGAAGCTCAAAGACTGCCCCCCGAGTTGTTTGCGCCGCAGGAACTCCATTTACTCCATCAATAGACCCAGTCATTAGCTGGAATATCCCACTAGCAGGGAATGCAGCCCTAGGTATTGTTTGGTTTAAATCTACACCATTAACCCTGAAGCTACCTGTATATAATCTAGATAAAGTAACGGTGTAAATTTTATGCACGCCCTCTAAAGGGCTATCGGTATTCGCGTCAGCAGTTGAGGTAGCATTGTAAAGAGCATCCTTATAAACTAACCCCTCTGTATAGCTTTTTGCTCCATATCCCTGAGTGGTATTAAGGTTATCGACAACTATAGAGACATCCCGATCATTACCATTTCGATCAAACCATTTAAAAATAGGGTGTGCATCTTGCTCACCATATAAGACGCAAGATACAACAAAAGTCAGGCTTGTTAATGGCGACATAGACCCACGAAAAAAGTTAGCGTCAGTTGCTATCTCATTAAAATAAAAACCCCCGCGCTGAATAACTTTAGTCACGGTAAATACAGCTTTTGTTCCTGCTGCGCCACCTACTTTAGTAACCTCACTTAACTCGTCTCCAACAGAATAGCCATAGGAGGGGCCAATATCTGTTACAGTATAAACTACTCCGTTACCTGTAAGGAGTCTGACAGGTACTAGCGCACCTTGACCACTAACGCCCTGCAAGTCCGTCTCCGTCCAAACATTATTTGGCGTTAAGTAACCAGAACCGCCACTCTTAATAGTTAATTCAACAATACTGTTAAGCATGTATGTTGGTTTGTACTCACTACCAGATGAGGTAGGGTCAATTGTGAAAGCATAAAAAGCCGCATTGCTGCCGCCATTATTCCCCCTTTTACTTATCCATGAGTTAGCTGTAACCCCGTCCCTCGGTATAGAGCCGCCGCTATTCCCATTAGGGTCTTGCCCGTCTAGCCAAATCTGAATATTTGCTTTTTCTGCCTCTGGAGTCCAATCTGTACTCATCGCATATAACCTATAGCGCTTATCTTCCAATTAAGTAAAGTTGGTGAGCTGTAGCTAGGCTGCTTGAGACCTTTATCTATGGTACAAAAATATAATTTCTGTTGGTCAGCTCTTTGTTGAGCTGTCGAGTCAGTAGCTAGACCTTTGTTATACATAAAAAAGAATGGATACTGAGACATAAAATACCCTAGATAATCAACAAAACCGTGATGCGCATTTAGGCCATTTATTGACGTAAGTTGAGCTGGGTCAGTCTGAGCATACAGATCATCTTCTGAAAATTGCTGCAAGTTTATCTGTATCTTTTGCGGAACTTTTGTAACGTCAGATGTAAACGGGTCGCCTTTGTTGTTTTTCTTTATAGCTGATACGTAAGTGGTAAACGATGGCGGTATAAATGGCGTGCTTATATCAATATTGGTTTTTAACCACATGCCAGCAGACAGAATAGATATAAAATTATTGGCATTCCAGTTGTGAGTTGTGATCTGCAATCTTTTAACGGTAATCGCGCTATTAAAGGTTGCACCAAACGGCGTGTAAAGGTTATCTGTAGGGCCATACAAGCTACTTGTATGCGGCGCACCCTTAAAACCTGTTGTCACACTACCAGAGGTGTCAGTATCATATTCTATAGTAATACCTTGGCTTCTCGATAAGTTGTGACCGTAAACCGCAAAGCCATTAAGAGTGACTGGAACAGCAAAGGTTATAATTGCTCTTACCTGCTTACCTGTGGTTTTTGTTCTAAATTTTGTTGCCGCAATATCATCCAGAGCATTACCAAAAGAATATATATCCTCAGGCGCTTCAAAACCTGTGCTTGTGTCGTAAGATATGGTTGCACCGCCACCCCTACCGCGCCAGTATTCGTGATGCAACTTATTATCTACTAAAAGTGCTCCAGACATTATGAACCCACCAATGCGTTAATTTCTAGGCCGTCTTCTGTAGCCTCGTTTATGGCCTCTATGATACGCCTTGCACCGCTAGGGTCAATAGTGCCGTCCACTGTTACATTTACAACGCTAGGAGCTGCTGTTGCTGGCTCATCGTTTGCAGCGTCCTGTATTGGAGCATCTCTTGCGGCAGCAACAGCAGCTACCGCCCCGCCAGCTCCGCTACCAGTTTTACCGCCAGCCGCAGACCCGCCACCAAAGGTTTGTGATTTTATTGCGCTCACATTAGCTAAGCCAGCGGCTAAATGTATTGCTGCAACTCCAGCGGCCCAAGGCATTGGGTAGGCGCTAAGGCTTTCATTAACACCTTCGTAGGTATTCATTATAGCGCTACCTATAGAGGCGGCTTTATTAATTTCAAACATTGTCCTGCTTTCTTTTGCAGAGCCAGCAGTAATACCTTGTATATCACCTAGAATAGTCGAGGCTTTCTTAGCGCTAGTCATTTCTTCGTATTTAGCTAATTTTAAAGCGCCTTTAGCTTTAATATCACCGCTTTTTGCCGCTAGTTTAATATCTTTATTTCTTTCTTTTTCCCTTACTCTAATCGCTCTCTGTTCATTTGTTATTATTATTTCAAGCTCTTCATCATACTCAGCTTGTATTCTTTCCAATTTAGCTTCATGTAGAGTTACAGCCATCTCGTTGTCAAATTCATTTGAAAGTAGCTGCCTATCTAACTCTTCCTGAGCTAACTGTAGCTTGAAATCTCTTTCAAATAAAGCGGCCTCTTGTTCACGGCCTTGTCTTTCTAGGATAAACTGTGCAGTCTGCGCTAACTCAGTTTCACCCTTTAAGCGATTTGCCTCTAGTGATGCTTGACGGTCTTCTTCTTCTTTTTCAGCTTTGGTTTTTCTTCTTAAGTCGTCAGCAGCGTCAGCTTTAGCCTTAATGTCTTTTTCTTTAGCAATTTTGTCAAGTAGTGGCTTTAATGGGTCTACTTTCGTAGTGGCATGGTCATCTTCAAAATCATCATCTTCAAAATTATCGGGCGCTCTAGGTTTCTTGTTTTTTGCAGCATCGGCAGTTGCTTGATCTGCATTTCTTTGCGCTATCTTAGCATCTATAACGTCAAGCTCATCTTGGAATTTTTGAAGTTGCGCTAAGTTATAACCAGTGCTTTCATTCTCTTCGCCAAAAAAGAAACCAAAAACACCTATTTTATTTTCTTGCGACTTTATCTTTTCGAGTTGCTTATCCCGTTCGCCCTCCAAACCTTTATCAAAATCGGCAAAAAAGTCTCCTGTCATCTGGAACATTTCAGCAAATTCATTCGCAATGTTTTTTGTACCTGTGGCTACACCACTAACTTTTGCAAGCTGTATAGAGGCGTAAGCAATGTTTTCGCCAAGAGTATCTATGGCCGCAGCTACACCACCACCAGTACCAGCGCCTTTCATCTTCTTTTCTATCTTATCAAGAATTAATGCTTGCGCCTCATAAACTTTATTTGCATCTTTTAAGGCTACAATCTTTTCTTTTTCTTGCTCTGTAAATAGCACTCCAGCGCGAGTTAAAGCAGATAGGTTATTTATAGGGTCTTCAAGGGCTTTTGCAAGAGTTTTACCTGCACTTGCGGCTGTCTGCCCCATAACTGCCGATAGATCAACAGAAGCAGCAATAGCTCTTTTAAATACATCACCTGATATTGACTGAAAAGTAAGAAGTACGCCTTGCAAATCTCTTATTCCATCAGCGCTTGCTAAGGTATCTCTACCTACAGCGATAGCCATACTATCTAGCTCTGACGCTGTAAACCCAGCCGTAAAACCTGTAGCTTTTGTCATCGCCTCAAGTTTAAACATTTGCGTTTCGTAAGCAGCAAATGCGCCAATAGAGTTTTTTATAATAGTTGCTAAAGCAGCAAGGCCAACACCTGCCGCGATACCTTTTAAGGTAAACTTATCAAGACCTGTTGCTAAGAATGACAATCGACCAGACACGCCACCGAGCGGGCCAGTCATTACAGCGGCAGCATTAGATGCACGCTTTAATGAAACAACCATTTTGTCTGTAGCAGTGGTGGTTTTGTTTGTTTCTTTGCCAGTTTTCTTTAAAGACTCAGCAAGCAGCCTCTCTTTTTCAGTCAGCTTTTTAGTTTCGTCACCTGACCTTTTCTTAGCTCTAGTTCCATCATTGACAGACTTAGCTGTTTTTCCTGATTCTTGTGCGAGTTTTTTCAGCTCAGTATTAGCTTTCTTTAATTCGGCTGTATTAGCCTCAAATATCAGTCTTGCGATTGTGTCTGCCATTGTATAAGCCTTTCCTGATCTAAGCCTAAAATGGCATCTACTTGCCACCTATCAAAAGATTCGTTATATATTTGACAGTAGGCAACCAAATCTTGCAAGCCTACCGTTTCTACCCCCTTTATGATTTTGCAATAAGCATCCCAAGTACCAACCAAGTAATCTTCAAGCGCTGGCTCCTGAGACATTTCTCTTGGAGCCACACCTGAAATCCTCTCAATGGCTTTCCACTGTTCAAGCCTTGTAGATTTACTGCCCTTTATTCTACCATTAGCGTAAAAGACCCATTTGCCAAACGCGATCAGCTTTTCGGCTTGGCGCTCGTAAAATTTGCTCTATCCGCCATAAAAGAATCTATCTGATCTTTAATGTAGGGCGCTTTAGTGTAAAGCTCCTTACATAACTTTTTCGTAAACTTTTCATCTGTGCCACGCCAATCTATTGTTGCGGCCACAAGAGTGTCAGTGCCAAAGGCTTCATCGTCAAAGTCTTTTTTACTTCGCAGAGATTCCATGTATGCTTTCTGCTGCTTCTTTGCTTGCGCTCTAAAAATAGCTGAATCAATACCTACAACTCTGATAAAAAGTCCTGTTTTATTACCTTGATCATCAAAAATTTCAACTTCAGAACCAGCATCGTGTAACTCAGTTGTATATAGTTCACTAACTTTCATAAATCACCCTTTTAGTTAAGTAAAGCCCCACCCAGTGAGGCTGTTTAAAATTATAACGCTGTATCAATTACTAATGTAGAAGTGTTTGCGTCAGCGGCTACCGCTACAAAGTCCATAGCTACAGATAGCAAGCCTTCACCACCAACTTCAACAGCACCAGTAGTATAGATGATTTTAGCCATATTAAAGCTAATACCAGTTGTATTTGAGCCAAAGCTAATTAATAAAGAGCTTGAAGTGTTGCTGATAAATTTGTCTAGCAAATTAGCACTTGTGAAGTGAGCAGTTACAGAGCCGCTTACACGACACTTACCAATACCACCTTGTATCGGCTTCACGTCACCTACTTTGTTAGTCGTCTCAATGCCGTTTTCAACAGATAAAGAAAGGTCTGTTAAAATTGCATCTAAATTAGAAGAAGTAATTGTAGCGTTAGAGGAATGGAAAGGGTCATTAGCTTCAACGTAGTGTGACCCATCGTCATCTGGGCCGTCTGCATCTGGAGCAGAAGCCTGAGCAACCATTGTCTGACCAATAATACCTACAGAGCACTCAATAAGTCCGTCAGCAGGAATGCTCATTGAAAAGTTGTTAAACTCACAACCAGTATATACATGACAGTCGTTACCAGTGCCAATATCTGCACCAAAATCTTGTGCGATAGTAAATGATTGACGCAGTTTATTTATACCAAAAGCTGTTGCACTACCGTCAGCAGTAGAGCCTAAAACAGCTTGCAGCATTGTAGTGTATGCTGGCTGGTGAGCTAGATCAAAAGAGATTTCACCTGTAACTGAGTGAGCACCCATGATAACGTCTTGTAGTTCACGATTGCCTGTAATTACGGCGGATTCGTGATTAGTTTTAGCCAAACTTAAACTAGCAGACTTAAAAGGAATGATCTCGTAGTCATTACCTGTAGCAGCAGTGCCATAAGTTGATTCTAATTCAAAACCAACTACTACGTTAGTTCCACTTGCAATTGTCATAATTAATTCCTCGCGGGCGTTACCGCATAATAAGATACATCTATATTTCTAACAAAAAATGCACCATCTCTGCGCCCAACGCCAAGTGATACGTTCAAAATCCTAACGACCGTGCCGTTAGAAGTTATTTTCATGCCTCTGGTAAAGTAGTTAGCGATACTGTCTACACGATCAGTAAATCCGCCAACACCAGTTTTGCTGTAGTAATCAATCTGGAAAAGCCCATCGTGCCGCTCTGTTCCAGATGTACCAAGACTAGCCGTAGCTGTATTTGCTGGTAGTAACGTACCTACAACCCATTCAGCATTTAAGTTAGTCTTTAAAACTTCAGATAAATCGAAGTCTGTATTTTCATATATTTTATGTGTAATGCTTAAATTTGTACACATTGTATTAAACAGAGATTCAAATCCTATACGTATATTTCTAAACGGCTTACTAAGATCGGCTGCTACACCATCTGTAATCGAACCTGCGTCAATATTGTAAATGTCGCCAGTAGAAGACTCGGTTATTAAGTTGTAATCGACGCTCATTCAAATTTCCTTACAGCTTGCTTCATACTAATCCGCATCATTCCAGCAGGTGCTCTCGCATACCCACCTAGCTCTATCTTTTCAGCGTAGTGCAGCGAGTTAGTAAAGAAAATAGGCTGACCCATCGTAGACTCTTTAATCTTACTCGTTACATCGTATGCGCTGTTCAAACTATCACCACCAGCAGCATCTTCACTTCTGCCGTTTTCAGCAGAAATTGGAGAGCCAAAACTTGCATACCAACTATTTTTTAACTTACCTGTATCTACGGAAGTTCTATTAACCGTATTTACCATTACGTCCTGAACAACTTGCTTCACAACCTTGTGAGCGTCTTTGAGCGCAATTTTAGTAAAGGCTTTAACTTCTGAGTCGAAGCTCATAATAAATCACCGTTTGAGCTGGTTGTATTGGTGTAATCTCAATAACTCTATAACTTTCAGAATTTATAGTAGCCGTATCACCAATTTTAGGTGGTGTTGCAGAGTACGCAACGGCAGGGAAGTCTTTAAAGGCTAAAGATTTATCAACTTCCTCACTCTTTATCTGAGCAAACAGAACTACATTTGCAGTATACGTTGTCTGACTGCTAGAACTAACACCTTGTGTCGGGTCATAGTTGACGCTACCATTTCTGGTAAAGGTCACGGATTGACCGAAATCGGTAATCAGTTTCGTAGCTGTTGACGCTAGTGGCGTATAATCAAAGGCCATTATGCCCTCACAACCCTCATTGGGTTTCTAATTAGCTTTCTAAGCGCCTGAGAAGCCGCTGGTAGCAAAGTACGATCTGCGCTTGAGGATTTATACTCTACCTCTATCTCGCCTATCTTCTCTTTTACAGTCTCTCTGGAGATAGGGTCATTTATACCGAACCCTTGCTCGAAACCGTATGCCAATTCGTAAATGGCAATTAATACCTGTGTAGGTATCTCGTCACTATCTTTACTGTAGCCGTCTATAAGCACTGAGCTTCTAGGCCATTGCAAAGATTGATTTTCAGTGGCTTTTAAACCAATGAAAGGTAATTCTTCAAAATAATCCGTAGCGCGTAAAATGTAAGCCTCTGCCTGAGCATCGCTTATATCTGTTCGTGCTGGGTATCTTGCGTTCAGGTAGGAATCGTAATTGACAACAGTTACATAACTATTGGCAGTTGTTGATTGCTGTCCTGTTTCTACTGTTAAAGCCATGTTCGCACCTTAAAAAAATGGCCGACCCTCAAAAGTAAAAGGGAGGGAAACTCAAGAGAGCCGACCAAAGACTTACAACTTATCCAAGGATAGTATGGATGAAGTCAGATTTCCATGCTTTAACACCCCAAGTCGCAGCAACTTCGATCATTGACTTACGGTAGCCTTTATAGACTCGTACTTCAAAAACCAAACCTGAATGCGGGTCTTGAACCACAATCGCGTCAGTAGCAGCATCGCCACCAGCAGGAGCGGCAGGTGCGCGCATTGCTAATTCAGCAGCTCTACGATGGAATACAAAGTTACCAGTGTAGTCAAGGAATCGTACTGCTTCGTCATTAGCAGTAGCAGTGACTAAGCCTGAGTTCAAAGTAGCAGTTAGCTCATTTGCACCAGAACCACCAGAACCAGCAGTTAAGTCAGCAGAAACAACACCAAAGGCTTTCTTAGTGCCAGCAGCTTCTTGTGCGTCAGATTCAAGTACGTCACCAGCTTTGATAGTGCCGCCATCGTCTAAGCTATCGATAAGTACAGATGTAGAACCTGCATTATCAAGAGCCTTGATTAAACCAGTAGCAGCCGCAGTACCAGCAACGTGCTTAGAGATTTGACCAGACTCACGCAAGCTAATACCAGCGATAGGGATTAGAGTGCCTTGCTCACGCAATGTAGCGTTACCAGCAAAAGAAGCGTCTAACAATTTAAGGTTAGAACGAATGTTTGCACCAGCAGTTGTGTTCATTACACAAGAAACGTCATCCATTGGCGTGCCAGCATCAACTAAGATTTCACGCGCTTTAAGGATTTCTTCAACACCAGACTCATTAGAGCCAACAGCGAAAGGGCTAGTACCCTGAACGCCAGATGCAGCACCAGCATTGTTTTTGATCTCAGTAAAAAGATCAGCTTCCATTGCATTAGTGAGTTTACGCATTGCTTGTTGAATCAAGTCGCCGTATACAGTTGCGTATTGACCAGCGTTTTGTAATTGCAACTCTTGCTCTGCACCTAAAGGAATTTGTACAGCTTTAGAGTTAGTTAACTGAAAGCTGTCAGAGCTAATGCCAGTGGCAGGAGCTTCTGGGACAGACATTAATCCGCCAGCAATATCTACTAACGCAGTTGCTTCAGCAGTTACAGCAGCTTTAACAGTGTCGCCAACAGATGCTTGAACACTTGAAGCATTCATTGTTACAGATGGAATAAAGCCTACAACTTCACGGCCTACAGTATCAGCAGCAACATAAATGTCTTCTGCTAGGTTTGTTAAGGTTAAATCACCCATTACGGTTCTCCAAAAAAATAATTATATGATTTTGCCGCCAGATTTAACGAATTTCATACGTTTAACCGCATCCATCCCATCAAATTCCGCACGACTTACTTGTTTGGTATCCCCAGCCCCGCTGTTTCCACCTGTTGCGCCACCCCCAGCAGCTTGTGACCCGTCAACCAAAAACGGGTATTCCGCTTTGATAGATTGCGTCAATTCTTGCACAGTGCTAACCGTTAAGTTTCCATTAACATCTAGCACCCTAATCTCGCCATCCACAAGGGACAATCGAGATGAAATTTGTTCAGTTAGAAGTTTAGCTCGCGCTACATCCTTAGTTAACTCAGATGCCACTTGTCCCGCTTGTCCTGCTATCTGCTGCTTCTGTAAATTAGCCTTTAAAGTCGCTAACTCTTCAGAAGCCTTTTGGCGCTCCGACTCTGAACTGTTGTACAACTGCTCAAAATCATTAGCCTTACGCATCTTTTCAGCAGCTTGTACTTTTGCTAACTCTTCAGCTTCGCTTGCCTTTTGCTGTACCGTTTTCTTTTCGGTAAGCAGTTCGTCAATCTTACGCTTTAGACCTGATACGTCTTCTCTTGGTACGCCCTCAACATTCAAAGTGTAGCCATCTTCGCCCTGCGAATATAAACCTTGCTGTGAATCGTCTAGCGTTCCAAATTCTTCTGTACTTACACTGTATTTAATCGTCATTCTTATAACCCCTAGTTATAAAATATAGGCTACCCAGTAGCCCTTTAGTTATATACCATCTTGCTCATTTATTGTCAAAGAATTGACACTTTCTTCTTCAATTTCTTCTTCAACCTCTTCTTCAACCTCTTCTTCAGGCTCTACTTCTGCCTGTATCCTTGACATTTCAGCCTCTAATTCAGCGTCAATGTCTTCGTTAGTGCGACCATCTTTGATCACACCTTGTATTCTCGCCAGCTCTTGCATATCTGACTTAGCAATCAAGCCACCCTCATTCAATTGCATTGCAGCCATAAGCATTTGTGGGTCAGCAACTTCATCAAAGAACTTAGTGTTCAAGACGAATGTAGATTCTTGTGTTGCACCCATAAACATACCGCACCACTCAACACAGGCTTTAATACCCTCTGTTACGTTGTCGGCAATAGTAGTTAGGATAGATGTCTCACCCGCTTGCTCGATAAGACTTTGAGTCGCAGTCTTAGCAGCGCCCACTTCCATCATTCGAGCGCCAAGTTTACGCATCTGCTCTTCTTTTCTGACCATTAAGCGATCAGCTAGTTGGTTTTCTGACGCTTGCACGACAGAGAAGCCACCAGAGTCACCTAAAAAGTGACCAGCCATCGACCCGACAGTAATTCCGTTAGGGTTAGCCTCTGTAAACTGGCTTAAAGACATAGAAGATGACACGCCAAGGGTTAGCTGCCCGTGTACAAAGCAGTTTTCTTCTAAGTCGGCAGAATTGCGGTAGTGAGCGATATTAATATGCCCAACATCAGCTAATGGAGGTACATCTACAGTAGGGTCATTGTTTTCAGAGCCAATAATAAATAAAGGGATGAAATCAAAGAACTCGCCGTTAGCTTTCTTGGGTATATACTCTTCAGTTATAGGTTCGTCATTTCGATATAACTGTTGGGTATAAACGCCATCTCTTAGGCGTAAAACTCGATACTGCTTATCAATTTCGTAAGAAAATTCGTCATCATTATTGTCGTATTCTTCGCAAAGCACTGCTAAAGCCAGTAATTTCTGACCATTCACTACTTCTACGCGCCAATTGACAAAGTTTTCGGCTGTATAGCGGTTAATTGTGGCCTTTGGGGATAACCTGTTGACATCTTCTAGGCTTAAACCCTCTTGCACTTCAGGGTAGTCAACTAATAGCGCATGACGGCCTTTAGATATAACCTCACCAGTTACATCTTTAGCTAAACTTGTTAGAGATTCGCCAGCACCGTCAGCATTGTCTTCTAGGTACGAAGTTTCATTAGGTAATTCGATCTCAGGCTTGCTTCTGAAGATTGCACCAGTCAAACCATCTCTAGTTTTGCCAGTGAAGTTGACAAAGACGGCACGTTTGAGGTAATTGACGTATCTAGACTCCACCTCTGTTACACCCTCCATCGCTGGTAGGTATTTGGTACGCTTTTTCTTAATAGCACGCTGTCCGTCACAGCAATCTTGCACCATGCGCCATTCGTCTAAGTAAGTTGTGTATTCTGGGTTTTGTTGGTCTACGCTCATAATTAAATCGCAAATTTAAACGGCACTGCCGCTATTGGTTTGATAATTGGCAGTTCGTGTGCAATAGGATAGGTCGCAGCGTCTATTAAGTGATCTAAACCAGAGGTTTTGTCGGGTACGCCGTTATTATCGTAGGTTAATTGCTCTAAACTACTGGAAAGTTCAGGACATTCATCGGAATTTATCAATACTTGGCTTGATTCAAAGGCGGCATTAGCGGCCATGACTCGATCTTTGATAAAAGGGTTCTTCTTAGGTGCTCTACACTCAAATCCTGCTGTTTCTAGCAGAGATATATCAGAAATACTTGCATTAACGGTCTTTCTTGACGCGCCAGACGCATCTGGGTACACCGCAATGTTGTGATTAGGGAATTTAGTCTTCAGTGTGTGAATCATGGTTGGCGTATCGTAGATACCCGTCAATTCTTTGACTGCATGGTATATACCGTTACGTTGTACGAAGACTACCGCCGACATTGCCGTGACGTTGAAATCCATACCCACCATAAGGAAGTCAAAGCG
>TARA_B110000879_G_scaffold10184_1_pt1 | contig 16792 bp, 12 predicted proteins | sample TARA_B110000879 | Tara Oceans TARA_B110000879 (sample SAMEA4398094) | marine metagenome | biome: Polar Biome; feature: [SRF] surface water layer (ENVO:00010504); material: water (ENVO:00002006), including particulate matter (ENVO:01000060) such as... | depth 5 m
ATAACCTTTATCGCAATGGCCACCTTTGTTGCTTTAACCCTCAACCCGATGGTGGCTGCCGACCACCGGGGTATTGTTGAAGAAATTACAAAAGAGATTACAGAAGCGACTACAGAAACTATTCCAAAAACGATTACGGACAGTATGCTCCATCAGGCACAAAGCAAGTATGACGAAACAGCGGAAGTAGAAAAGCTCAAAAGTGCCTCTCCTATGATTCTGGTTTATTACGCTTCTACTGATAACGAAGCCCTGCTCTTAGATTATCAAGCAGATATTCGGGCGATCTACGACGTTAATTCTGATTATATTTGGGGCACTCAGCCACAGGTTAGAATGCAGTTCAACTCGCACTTTTACCGGGAACTCGAAAACGGCTCAGAGCAGCCTCTCCCATGGCATAAACCGGTTTCCACCAGAGCCTCTATCCATTACTAATCAGTGAAATAACTATTTTGGTATAGCTGCCATAGCTAAATACCATGCAAAAAAACCTCTAAAGCCCGCCAATGCTATTGGCTATATCAATTTTGCATGTTTTAATTAAAAAACATGCAAAGGAGCTATAGCCTATTATTTTTGTTCCATAGGTTAACAAAGCTTCTGCGCTAATAAATCAATCCGCGGGCAATTCAAGGAGATCATTATGTCTGGGCAAGAAAGAATATTTGTCGTCGTCAACCCTACCCTAAGTGAGCATGTCGCTCTTCAGCGCGCCATTATCACCGCCAAGTTAATACAACCGAGCCCAACGCTCTGTGTCTTTGTTGCCATAGATCACGATACCGTCAATACCGATTTCAGCAACGATGATATCTATCGCAATACAGACTGGTTTGAGGAACAAATTCACGCGCCTCTCAAGGCCGCGGGCCTCGAATATAAGGTTGAGGTTTCTTGGAGCAACGACTGGCAGAAATCGATTATGCATGCTGCAGAAAAGTTTGCTGCGACGCGTATTTTAATCCGCGCCGGTGAACCCAAAATTAGCCGCCGCTTCAGTTTCGCTGAATCAAAATGGAAGCTACTTAAGGGAGCAACTTGCCCTGTGCTAATAGTGCGTGACGGTGCTGCCGAACAGCGCAAAGTGGTGCTGGCAGCGGTTAATTTTCAGGCCAACCGCGACCATCAACAGCGCCTCAACAGTAATATTATTAACCGCGGTAGAGCGTTGGCCAAAAGCTACAATGCCGAGTTTCACGTGGTCAACGCCTATATAGACTCTATGCTATACCCCGATCGCGGTCGCTTACTGAAGGAGACAGATCTGGATCCCAGTAATATTCATGTGCTCAAAGGCTATACCGATGAAGCGATTGCCAAGGTGGCAGCAGACATTAATGCTGACGTTGTGATCATTGGTACCCTGGGCCAAACAGGTCAGGCCAAGACCAGACGCGGCAACACTGCAGAGCGCGTAATTTCTGCTGTGGACGTGGATGTTGTGGTGGTTAATTCAGAGTATGAAAGTTAACGAAAGACTAGCTGGAGGGCTTAGGTAGCCAGTATCTAAGCCCTCTTTCTTTAAAGCTCTAATTTTAAGAGCCTTCAGCTTTAAGGTTCTAAGTTTAAGAGCCCTCAGCTTTAAGGTTCTAAGTTTAAGAGCCCTCAGCTTAAGGCTCTAAGAGTAGCAGCCCTCAGCTTAGACGCTATGCCGTATCCGCACTCTTTAGAGGAACGATCACTCTAGACAGTGGGTTGAGCGCAATCCAGGCGCAGCAGAGCATTAAGATAACGGAGCAACCCACCATGGTCACGCTGATATTCCATTCAATAGCAAAGCCCATTATCGCGTCACCTATAGGGAGCAGCCCCAGTGACATAAACATCAATATACTCATCACCCGACCCAGAATCCTGCTCGGTGTTCTTTTTTGTAACCAGGTGGTGAAATGAACCCAGAAAAAGGCGTCTAACAAACCGGCAATACCAAATATCAGCATCGCCCACCAATAGGGTTCATAAAAGATCACCAATGCTAAACAGGATGAGCTGAGCATATTGACCCAGTACATAACGGGAATAAGGTTCTTATCGCTGGGCCCCGCCATTATTCCAGACAGAGCAGCGCCAATAAATGCACCGCCACCATAGGCTGCCATCTCTAGACCATAGACATAGGCACCTTCGGCAAAGCGCTGATTGGCCAATACTGGTAAGCCTACATAGATCATTGGCATAAAAAAGAAGTGCAGAACGGCCATACCAATAAACCCTAAGCGCACAGCAGGTACTGACCAGACCCAGGCCAAAGCTTCCCGCGCTTCATCCATCACCGAGGTACCCTCTACAACCTCCTCTTCAGAGGACAATGGCCGAGTTTTAACAAACATTAGTGATAGTAGAGACAGGGCAAAAGTGAGCCCGTCGACGAAAAAAGCACGTGCCAAACCTTCGCGATCTCGTTCATAGGCAGCTAAACCTTGGGCCGCCATATCCGCTGTCTGCTGGCTTACATTGCTCACTTCACCCGCAATAATTAATCCCGCAACAACCGGCCCTACTGTCATGCCCAGATGCAAGGTGGTCTGCACTATGGCATTACCTGCCTGGAGTTGGTCTTTGGAAACGATACTGGGCAGTATGGATATGCTTGCCGGGTAGAAAAAAGCATCTGCCACACCAAAGGCAAACGCCATCAAAAATACCATGACAATATCTACAGAGTCCTGACTGATCATGTATGCCAGCGACATAACCAACAACATGCGCAGTGCATTACTCGCAATCATGACGGCTTTTGGACTAGTCCTATCTACCAACACGCCACCGGCAAGCAGTAAAAATGCGCGTGGAATACCCTGGGCCGCAAACACTAATCCAGTCAGTGCCGCACTACCGGTCATCTGCAATACCAACCAGGGAAAGGCTAGCAGGCTAATGTGATCGCCCACAACGGAGATCATTTCGCCAAACCAAAACAGGGAAAAATTGCGGTCTCTAAAGAGCTTTAACATGAGGGGTTTTGACGCTAGTTAAGATAGCAAGTATCTTATACAACTGTTGGTTATCTATAAAGTCTCAACGAAAGCTTAATAGATCACAACTGAATGGACCCCAGTTGACCTAGGAAAGCGCGCAAAAAACTATTTAGTTCATAGTCAGTTAGCCAATAGCAGCAGGATGAATCAACTATATAAGTCCAGCGTAAAAAATTTTATCCAGCAGTTTTCACGTCCAACATAATCCATGAACAATTGACTAACCATCCCCACTGAAATCTAGGATAAATACTATACGATCGATATTACTAGAGACAACATCGTTTACCAAAAGACTCTAATAATGCAGCTATTCAGACGTTTATACCTCTATGAACGCTAAACAAACCGTGAGCTAGTGCCCGGAAACACGGCATATCAACATATAACACCAATTTTCTTATCTTAAGTGTCGGCTGGCCTAAACACCGGGTAGCGCCCCAGGGTGAGCATAAGTAACGCACCACTAACAGACGCCCCAGCTGCAGCATAGAGAACAAAATTATAGCTACCAAATATATCGTAACTCCACCCAAAAAGTGCAGGGGCTAACCCTGCACCAATAGAAAAGAATACGTAAATACCGCCGTAAAGTAACCCGTAGTTTTTAAGCCCAAAATATCGGCTTGCAAGAAACGCCATCAAATCAACCTCAGCGCCCGCCGCAAGGCCAATCAATAAAGCAGCAATGATTATCATACTCGGCTGGTCTAACGAAGTAGCCAAAAGCAAGGCGGCTAGAGCTGGCATAACTAAGAAAAAAGCCGAAATTGCGGGAGCCCAGATATAGTCCATCAAAAATCCGGCAACTAAGCGTCCTCCGATAACACTGACACCCATCAATCCGGCATATCTTGCCGCACTGCTAAGGCTACTTCCGTTATCAGTCAGTAAAGGAGCTAGGCTAGTAATCATGCCCGAAATACTGCCCGCGGCGAACAGAATTCCTAGGGCGATCATCCAAAATCGGTAACCACTAAGCGCTTCAAGCACAGAAAGACCGCTCAATTTTATTGGTGAGCACAAATCGGAGTGCCTTTTACTAACGTCAACAGGTAGCTTTTTCTCTAAAGGAGAATTATCACTAGTCGGCATGTGAAATAGAAGATAAACAGCCGGTATCGATATTACCATTATGGTTCCACTTAAGACTGCATAGGCGTGTCTCCAACCAAAGAGGTCTATTAACCAAACCGCATAACTAGGGGCGAACGTAGCAGCTAAACCGGTACCTGTAAGTGCGGCACCAAGCGCTAATCCTCGATAATTATCAAACCAACTTATGACTACCTTAGTCCAAGTCACCGGCAGTGTGCCAGCTGCAATAAGAGACATCAGTCCCCAGCCAAAATAAAAATGCTGAACACTATTGTCCGAGACAGACAGACCCGCGAGTCCAAGACCAAACAAAGGGAGAGAGAGTAGCCCGACACGCCTAGGACCGAAACGATCAATTAGCCAGCCTGCCAAAGGCGCGGTAATCACAGCCATGAGTATCATGATACTTACACCTATTTGAACCGAACCTCTAGACCAACCAGTGTCATTGGCAATAGCCACCGCAAAAACGCCATTGGTATAAAAGCAAATAGAAGATATCCCACAGCCCGCGCCAATCAGAGCCCCTAGCAAGGGTCTCCAGCCAGACTTAAACTCATAACGAAAGGACCCTGTAGCCTCACCTGATAATCCCTGATTGGCTATCATAATAATTCCTCTTTGATTATCTACAAATCGACCGTAAAGCTACTTTATCGGAATATGTTTACTATGCTCAGCAAGATAGTGGGTGGCAATGTCCTCTCTTCGTAAAAAGCTAACACCAGCCAGACTTTTAGCATACTCGAGAAAATTACGAACCGCTCTAACTCGATATGCTCGACCCGACACATGCGGATGTAGGCCAAGATTCATAATGCGCGCACTCCCATCTTCGATTGCTTCCTCTAGCAGGACGTCTAATTCCTCCTTTATAATCTCGAGAAATTCACTGGTAGTATGACCACGCCGGGTCAATAACGTGAAGTCATTGATCTCGTTAGAGTATGGAATGGATACTATTGGGCCATTATTTGTATCCACTATGTAGGGTTGATCATCATTCATCATGTCACAGTAAAAAAGTAGCCCGTTTTCGGTTAATAAGTCACAGGTGTTGAGTGTGCCCCGCAATGAAGATGACAACCAGCCCTTCGCGGGTCTTTGAAACGTTTTCTCGTACACATCTAGAGTATTTCTAATGACTTCTCGCTCACTATCGATGTCGCCACTGTGATCAGTAAGCAATTCACCTTGTTCATAATTATGTGCCAATATCTCCCAGCCTCGCTCATTGGCGGCCTCGACTATCGCTCTTCTTTCGAGCGCTGTTTTGGCGTTAATAGTACAGCTAGCCGGTACACCAATTTTGTCAAACTCTTTAAATAATCTCCAAATTCCAACTCGCTGTCCATATTCACGCCACATAAAATTAGGAAAATCTGGCACATTTCCTGGTAATGCATCCGGCAAAATGGCAGGCCCTCCAGCATAGTAGGGTTTATCGCTATCTTTTGTCATGTCCCAATGCTCGAGATTTAACGTGACAATCAGAGCTATTTTACAATTATTGGGGAGGGTTAACTTTCCTCTCTCTGGGTACGGGGAGTAGGGATAATGCATGTATTAGCTCACTTAAAATGGGAAGGAATGTCGGCCGATATTTTTTGTTAACATCTGCGCTAGCGCCCTAAATAAAATACTGATTTTTATAACAAATCGAAAGTTTAATTTACCTTATGTCCATATTTGAAACCAATCTATGAAAATAATTAAACCAAATACTTTATTTGGTACTGTGGCTCGGTAGGAAACTGAAGCCAAAGATTGTTTCCGAATAATCAAAAATAACCAAAACAAAGATCATCAAATGGGAGCATATATGAAAAAGTTAATAAGCGCTTATATGCAAGGGTTTCTACTTTTATCTGTAGCGCAGACATCAAATGCTCAGATTGAGCAAGATTCAACCTTGATTCTAGAGGAAGTTTTAATTACCGCCCAACGTAGGGTGTCTGACTTGCAGGCTACGCCTATCAGCGTGTCAGCTTTTGGTGAGAATGATTTGGAGAGATTACAAATAGTTGAGTCCACTGACCTCCAAAAATTTGTACCTGGATTAACTATACAGCCAGGAATCGGCGCTCCAGGCAAAGTTGATCTATATCTTAGAGGCGCAGGTAACCAAGACGGATCAATTATACTTTCAGAAACAGGTGTTGGCGTATACATCGACGATGTCTATATGCCACGCCTTAGCGTAGGCAATATTGAAGCACTGGAACTAGAACGAATCGAGGTACTTCGTGGCCCCCAAGGCACCTTATACGGCAGAAACTCAATGACTGGCGCCATAAAGTATGTAACCAAGAAGCCGGATGGCGATACATATGGCTCACTGAATGCGAGTTATGGACGATATGGTGCATATAATGTGCGTGGGCATGTAAACGTCCCTCTTATAGATAACTATCTTGCAATGTCGACGACAGCCTCGTATCGCGAGACTGGGAATTGGTACAAAAACACTCAACTCAATGAACAGCGTGGTAATCGAGAAGTATTGTCTCTAAATACAACATTCGCTCTAATTTCGGATAGCCCATTGTCGGCAAAATTAACCGTTAGTTATGCAGATGAGGTAAACGACGGTGGAGAGGCAGTACACCTTGACGCAGAAACATTAAAGTCGGTAACGGGTAACTTCCGCAATGTCGCTTCCCCATTTGATACATTTGGCGGTTACGAGCAATATCGTGTAGCAATGGATGTGGCTTACCAATTCAGTAATAGCCTTTCACTTCGTTCAATCTCGGGATACCAAAATCTAAAGGAGCAATCCGCATTCGACTTAACCGGAGTAGGCCTTCTGAACAGATCATTAGAAGGTGAGGTGAAGATATTTAATCAGGATATTCACCTTCGCGGAACGAGCGGAGACAGCAAATTTGATTGGCTGGTAGGGCTATCAATATTTCGTGAAACTGGGCATCAGAGCATTGGAGACGTAGTCTTCTATTCATCTAGGGCGCCCACTATTTTGGACGTAGATACCGACAGTAATGCAGTCTTTTTTGAGGGTACCTATCAAGTTAATGACCAACTTTCCATGACAGTGGGAGCGCGATACACCGACGACGAAAAAGTATTGGATGCTGAAATGGCCACTCCAGCCGACACCCAGACGACTGTGCCCGTCGACGCGGTGAACAATGCCTCAGATACCACTACCCGAATCAGCATCGATTATCAGATGACTGATAGAACCTTCGTATTTGCCAGTTTCTCAGAAGGTTTCAAGGCAGGAAGTTTTAATGGTTTAGCGGTTTTGAATCCAGTGGCACTAGGCACTGGGTATGACCCAGAGACAGTTTTAGCCTATGAAGTAGGTGTCAAAACAGAACTAATGGCCAATCGAATGCGGCTAAATGTAAACGTCTTTCATAATGATTTTTCATCTTTACAAGGCTTAAATACGTCTGACGCAGGTTACACAACCGTAAGGAATATAGCGGGCGCAGACTTATATGGTATCGAAGCAGAATTTCAGTTTATAGCCAATGAAGGACTCAGCTTTTCAGGGTCCATAGCTCGTCAATGGGATGGCTATAAAGATATAGATCCAACATCTGTAGTCAATGAAAGTTTCAGAATGAACCGTGTATCTGAGTGGACAGCTAATATTGGATTCGAGAATCGTTTTTTCACCACACGTACACAAGGCGTTTTAGGCGTTAACGGATACTGGGCGTATCGTAGCGATTACTTTAATGACATCGTAAATTCACCGATATTTAGAACCGATTCTCATTCTCTTGTAGATGCCAGTTTATTTTATGAGTCCGCCGACAATAGATGGCGTGTGAGCTTAGCAGGCAAGAATATTCTAGGAGAAGATGTTTACATAAAAGGTCTCGGCGTTATTAGAACGACTGGAGTGCCAAATAGCCCTCTGACCTGGTCGCTGAATATTAAGCGCACATTCTAGTAATGAAGAGCATTAGGAACCAACAATGAACACAGCCGCACCTATTATAATTGCAGGAATGGGGCCTTCGGGCTCCATCTTGGCTCTCGCGTTAGCTAAACAGAACATTGCAGTTATTCTTCTAGAAAAAGATGACACACTGCCAATTGACTTACGTGCATCTACCTTCCACCCACCATCTTTGGACCTAATAGCGGATCTAGACATCGACGTCATAAACAGCCTTCTGCGCAAGGGACTTAAAGCCACACGCTACCAGTACAGAGACAGAGTGACAGGTGAGGTTGCTACATTTGAAATGGACCTCCTTGAAGGTGAGACACAACATCCGTATCGACTCCAACTCGAACAATACGAATTAACCCACTGCGTCCTTGAAGTACTAAAAACCTACACCAATGTGGACGTACGTTTTTCACATGAGGCCCTAACATATATTGAAAAAGATGAGGGCGTACAGGTAAGCGTTATGACCCCGAATGGCAGAATTTCGATTGAAGGAAGCTTTGTAATAGGTTGTGATGGAGCTCGCAGTAACATACGGAAATCAGCGGGGATAGAGTATGGTGGCTTTACCTACGATGAAAAATTCCTTGTAGTCAGCACAGACTTTGCCTTCGAAAAGGTTTTTGATGATTTTTCGTATGTAAACTACATCTCAGATCCTGATGAGTGGTGCGTAATACTACGTACGGAAAAAATATGGCGTGTACTGTTCCCTACTTCCCCGAAAAATAAAGATGATGAGCAGAATTTATTGTCAGATGCCTTTATAGAGGAAAGGCTACAACACTTTCATCCTAAGGATACACCATATAACGTGCCGTATCGGACGCTGTATTCGGTCAATCAACGTGTCGCATCTAGCTACTGCAAAGGGCGAATGGCATTGGTTGGTGATTCGTGCCATATCAATAATCCTCTCGGCGGTATGGGCATGAATGGTGGCCTGCATGATGCATTCAATCTCGCAGCGCGCCTGATTGATATTATAAAACATGGAGCTTCTTTTGAGCATGAGTTTATTGCGTATGATCGGCAGAGACGTTGCTTGGCTATGCGCTTCGTTCAAGAGCACACGATTAACAACAAGAAGTTAATGGAATCAAGAGAGTCAGATGTTCAGGAAAAGAGGCAGAAGTTTTTCATGAAATCTGCGTCAGATCCAATTTTGGCAAAGCGATTTATGATGGAACGCTCCATGATTGATTCATTACGTGACAGTCTAAAATCATAAAATTGGAGTGATAGCATATGACCTTTCCTGATTCAATTAGCCTTTTAAGCAACCGAGATCGAGATCAAAAAACAAATGGATCGCAAGATAACTACATTGGTCATCGCGCAAAAATTGGCGTAGTAATACCCTCAACAAATACTGCGGTTGAATATGACTGTCAAAAAATCATTGCCCGTGGCGTGAGCTGGCACTCTTCACGCTTTATGATAGATCACGCGGACTTAAGCGATGACAAAAATTTTATTGCATTTCTAGAGTCAGTGAGACGGAATATAGCAGTCTCAATTGAATCAATTATGACTTGTAAGCCTGACCATGTAATGCTCGGGATGTCAGCGGAGACATTCTGGGGGGGCATAGAAGGCAACGATGGATTTGTCGAAAGGCTTCACGAATTAGTAGGTAATCATACTGGGTTGACGACGGGGGCTAACGCAGTTATAGAGGCACTGAGTGCCCTTGGTGTGAAAGGAAATCGCAGTCAAAAAATTGCAGTGATCACGCCTTACCAACCTATCGGTGATAAAAATGTAAGGTTATTCTTTGAAGATTCGGGATATGAAGTCGCCAAAGTTCACGGCCTAAAATGCAAGAATGCCCATGATGCGATAGCTCTAATGCCCGAACCTGAGCTTATGGAAATAGTAATGCAAGCCGACAATGAGAGTATTGATGCAATCATACAAGTGGGTACAAATCTATGTACATCTAATGTATTTCCTACCCTAGAGAAATTATTGTGTAAGCCGGTATTGCCAATAAATACAGCCACTATATGGCACGCCCTACGCTCCTGTGGAATAAAAGACAAATACGACAATAAGGGGCGTCTATTTGAAGAGCACTAGTATTTACCAGGCCTGTTATTAAAAATATCTAAGGCAAGCGAGCTAAACTCAAACGGACGGGTCTACTCGTTTTTATTCAACATATCATCTGCCCCTAAAAGGTCATTCATATAGTTGAGGTCCACTAAGGCCCCATCTGATTGTAAGGTGTGCCCAACAGTGGCTATCTGGGCCAATATTTCCTCTGCACGCGGTACAAATGCATGTAGCAATGCCAATGGATATAGCGCAATTTTATACCCTAACATTGACAAATCGTCACTTCCATAAATGGGCGTAATACCTCCTTCAACTAAATTATGAATTAAAGGAATCTGAGTTCCGAATGTATTACCGATAATTTGCATTTGCTCTAAACTTGTCGGGCCCTCAACAAAAAGAGCATCAGCTCCGGCATTAATATATTGAAATGCTCTCTCTAAGACGTCGTCGAAATTTTCCAAGGCTATCGCGTCAGTTCTAGCAAATACCAAGGTGCCATGATGCCTAGCATCCAATGCACATTTGATCTTTTCCACCATCTCTCCAATCGAAATAATCTGCTTGCCGGCCATGTGACCACAGCGTTTGGGGAAGACTTGATCTTCGATAAGCAGAGCGGACGCTCCAGCCTGTTCGAATAGTCTTACGGTCCGTCCAACGTTTAGAACATTTCCAAAGCCGGTATCCATATCAACTACCAAAGATAGATTTGAACGTTCACGGATAGCTGAGATAACCCCTGCGACCTCTGAGGCCGTAGTCAATCCAACGTCAGGAAAACCTAAACGCGAAAATGCAATACCCGCCCCTGAAAGAAATCCGACCTCAAAGCCACTCCTTTCTACTAACAATGCTGACAAACCGTCATAAATTCCCGGGGCCTTTATTAGTCCTGGTTTTCTCATCAACGACGTAAGTTTCTCTGTATGATTCATATAAACTCCAGTTATCACAGACGATTGGCGTTTACAGATTAATAAGTCTAATTTATGTCTAGGTCAATGAACAATGGACCTTTATTACTTAAACCATTCCAACCACAGCCAACTGCAACCTTCTGATAAAAGAATACAGAAACTATGCCAATTTATCGGCCAATATTACACTAGCCCAGATTCCGTCCAATATTGATACCGAGACTAACTTTAGCTTGTTATAGACTCTAAAGCAGGCATATCCTCAAATGTGAAGACCAAAGTGTGAGTCGTAATTCATCAATCCGTGAATATTGATCTAAATTATTCTGGCACTGAGAGACTAATAGCTATTACTTAACTATGTCTAGCGCGAGGTGAAACGTAATGAAAAATAATATAAAAGACAATAACTTTAACGTAAGCTTATTCGTTCAAAAAATTGGTATTGGAATAGTATTTGGAATCCCACTGTATCCATCTATCGCACTTGGTGAAAATGAAGCACAGAATTCACGCCCAGTTTTTGAAGAGATCACTGTTACCGCTAGAAAAAGAGAGGAAAGCCTGCTTGAGGTACCTCTCGCAATTACAGCTATAACGTCATCGGATATCGACCAAAAAGGTATGACAGAATTCAAAGATATAATTGCCTTTACGCCAGGATTTCACTTTTCAGAACATTCAGTTGGAAGAGCGGATAGGTCAAATAGAATATTAGTTATCCGGGGTATGCATATCAGCCAGGAAAACGATCACCAGCAGGCAGCTACCGTTTTTGTTGATGGCGCACCTACGCATGGAAGCGTTATAGCCGGTTTGGAAGACGCTGAGAGAATTGAAGTGGTCAGAGGCCCGCAAAGCGCATATTTTGGTCGGGCTACCCTAGCCGGTGCTGTCAACTTTGTTACCAAAACACCAGGTCGTCAATTTAAAGGTAAAATGATCGGCGAGTTTGGAAAGTTTGGAACCAGAAACTTGGGCGCATCTTTTGAAGGCCCTCTTAGCGAAAGCATGGCCTACCGCATAGCGTTAAGTAGTCAAGAGACAGATGGCCAATACAAAGCGGCTAATAATCCGTCTTTGACGCTGGGAGCACGAGAGACTCAGAGCGTCGCGGCGACATTTTATTTTGAACCAAATGATAACTTTAATGCTAAATTACGGGTTCACAAATGGGAAGATGACGATGGCCCTGGAGCGGCTTTCGGTTACGGAGTGAGTAATGGGGAAGAGCTCTTTACTTGCTTATTGCCTAACTCTACTTTAGCTGTCAGAAGTGGAGGAGGAAATTGGTTTTGTGGAGAAGCGCCCTTCCCGTCGGCCCAAAACATTCAGTATGACAATGAAATGACTACAGGGAAGAAAAACCTTCTCAATGGCGTCCCAAGCCCGGGTTTAAGCATAGACACAATTACCGACAATCCATTCCTAGATGGCTTTGGTTTTGCTAGAGAAGCCCAGCAAATGAGTTTGATAATGAACTGGGTTCTTGATAATGATATTACAGTTAGCTCAATTACCGCGTCTAACGAAAATAGATGGATGGCATTAGATGACTTAGACAGAAGAGCTACGGCCAGTGACCCCATGAAAGACGTATCACTTCTTAATGGCAGGGATCTTGAAGATTTTAGTCAGGAGATTAGAGTCTCCTCTGCTCAGAATAGGCGACTACGGTGGTTAGTCGGAGTAAGTAGATTCAAGTTCGAAGGTAAGCGAACGAGCGGCTTTCATATTTTCAATTCCGTTAGATCATTAAGCCTAGGAAATGTATTCGATATCGAAACAACAGGTGTCTTCGCTGCCATTGAATATGATGTAACAGATGCTTTGACAATCAATGTAGAGGGCCGCAAACAGAAAGACGAGGTTGAAGAAGCTCGATCTAGTGGTGATGAACTTGTATCAGGTACTTTTAACAGTACCACGCCGAAGCTTGTCATTGATTATAGTTTAAACAATGACGTTACAATATACGGCAGTTACGGCGAGGGAACTCGGCCTGGTGGGTTTAATGTTAATTTATTTAATCAATCTGAAAGTGTGCTTGCAGCTCTAGCTGATATCGGCCTGTACAAGGAGATCGATGAAGAGGAGTTGGGGATGTATGAACTAGGTTTCAAGGCCTCCTTACTTGATGGTCGGGCCTGGATTCAGGCATCAATTTATAAAGGAGACTGGACCGCTCAGACTGCTGCAGGGACCTTCGTTGGTGAAGTTTTTTATGGAGGAACAGCAACAGGTGGAGAAATAGACTTGTCCGGATTCGAACTTGAAGGAGCATGGGTGGTGTCCGATAACTTTACATTGGAAGGCACCTATGGTCTCAATGATTCGGAGATAAAAACTCTGTCAGACTGCGCTGATTGCGGGGTATTGATGGGCACTCAGGATATATCTGGAATGGGCAAGCGAAAGCAAAGAAACCCAAAGGTCCAAGCTTCCCTTTCTGGAACGTTGACTGGCGAAATACAATCAAATATTTCTTGGTATCTAAGAACGGACTACATTCATACTGGCAGCAGCTTCGCAACTGATGCAAATATACTAGAGACCGGCGACAGTAATAGAATCAATATGCGCCTTGGCTTTGAACGAGATAATCTAAAACTTGAATTGGTTGGGGAAAACTTAACTGACGATGACACCTTCACAAATTATCAGTTCTTAATTGACTTTGCCTGGCTACCACCAGACGTCAATCGAGTTGCTACTGCAGGCCTTCCAGACAAGCGATATTTTGGATTGAAGGCAACGTATAGTTTTTAACTTCTAAACTATAAACGTTGCATTGCAATTACAACTCATCGGCTCACCCCCATACTAATTTTTGTGGCGGTGGGCCCTTAGGCATTCTTATCTGATAGATCAAATATTTACCAGATATAGATGATTTCTCGTGATTAAAGTAAGTGGAGCTATGAGTCCTTAGCAAATATAGTGAAGCATCAAACAATAATAATGCTATCTGTGACAGGATGTATAGGCTCACTACCATCCTTGGTGATTAACGTTAAATCCTCTAAATGTGCAGACCCGCCAATGCCTGTATGCAGAACAGGCATATCCACGCTAATAATCATATTTTCCTGAAGTACTAAGTCATCTTTCTGCCAGTAGGCTCCAGAACCATCCCGACCTGGCTCGTCTGTGTGGCAAAGCCCGACGCTATGAGGAGTTACTGCAACAGAAAGGTCATAACCGGCATCCTTTATGGCACGCCTACCAATTTCTTTTATCTCTGAGTAACGAATGCCCGGCTTTAACTTTTGACGCACAGCATCCCAACCAACCGCTATCGCATCGGTTGCGCGCCTCATAGTTTTTACTGGTTCACCAATAAAAACGGTGCGGCCAAAGTCACCTGTGTAATGGAAGCCCTGGCTTACAGCATCAATTGCAAATCCCGAACCATCCTTAAATTCGGTGTTGTAAGTTTCTGACATAATAGTGTCAATTTGCATAAACAACGGAGTGTTTCCACGCAAACCGCAGTGAGAGAAAAACGACGCCCTTAGCTCATGGAGGGTTGCCCCGGAGCGCAAAGAGACGGCAGCAGCTACTGCGGCTTCTGCATTTACTGTCGCCGCTAACCTCATAAGCTCTATCTCTCGAGGGGATTTAATCATGCGGATTCTACGCAGTGCATAATCACCATCAATCATGCGCGCACTGAGATTCGCTGATTTAATGATGCGTTCGATAACCGGATCATCGATACCAATTATGGCCTTATCAAGCTTTAAATTTTTGACTGCCTTTACCAACGCACTCTGCGCACTTCCACTTGGAGTATTATTATCTAAGATATTATTAAGTGCTCTTAAGCGATCCTTCTCAAATTTTCGATCAAGCTTGGGGTCTTTACTGCTAAAAAAGAATGGAGGCATTACATCCCGTTCTACTGACTCTTTTTTCCCAGGCTCTGAAGTTAATTTATCGCCCCAACCAGTAAACAGGTTGACAGTAGAGTCCCATTGGAAATTACTATCAGCAACACTATAGTAATATATAAACTGATTCATAATTACGCATGATGGAAGGTCTTCATCTCGACTCAGAATAGCAAAGGAACACGGTGTATCCATACGAACGGCAAGATGGTCAAGGTAACCCGTAAAATGATAAAAATTAATTGGTCGAGTAACTATCAAAGCGTCTAGGTTCTCTTCATCCATGACCTGATATGCGCGAGCGAGGTCAAAGAGATGCCCTTGCTGCAACACAGGCCCGCCATGGCCTTTCAAGGCGTTGCTAGATTCATCGTTCCCATGAGCCAGTGATGGGCCTAAAATTGCAGTTAGGCCTGCCGTGGTTAAGAATTGCCTTCTATCGAGCATGGCGATACCGCTATTTTGGAAGTTAAATGGATATCCAGATAGTATCACTCAGTCGTCTTTTATCCATTACTTGATAAAATTGGTCCACTATTGAGAACCCATGGCCCCGGTTGAAAACTGCACCATTACCCAAAAAGGGGTCTTCGATTTATCCTATCGAATCATTCAACTGCAAAGATTGCTTTTCAAGGTGCTTATCTAAAAGAGAGGAAAATTCCCTTGCAGTTTTACTAAGCATGGGAACAATTATATCATTTATGTCCTTTTCGCTCACTGCCGGCTTATGGTAGCGTAATGTCAGCGCCCCATAAACTTTATCCCCCATCTGTACCGGAACGGCAATGGCTGAAATGTCAAAGCGAGCTCTTTTCCGGCTGTGTGTCGCATAACCAATCTTGAATGCATTCTTAATTGAGAGTCTTACCTCTGTCAATTGTTGCATCAACTGGTCCCCATGGTAATTAAATGTTCCTAGCATATCTAAAATAGCATCTCTTTCACCATCGCTCATGAACGCCAAAATACATATCCCTGACGCTGACTCCAAAATGGGCATGCGATACCCTATTTTGAACTTCTCAACAGCCAATGGACTAGAGGCATCAGTATTTTCATGGATGATAAGGTCAGCTCCCGAGATAGCAGCAAAAGAGACTGGCCAAGATAACACCTCCGTGACCTCTTCCATTAAATGCCTACCCAAGTTAGCAATAACTGCTTGATCTGTATATCCAGAGCTAAGCATTCTGACTTTTGGAGTTAATCGGAATTCTCCATCCGATGGGTGCTTGTAGATGTAGCCCTTGTCAGCCAAGGTCTCCAAAATACGATGTACTGTGGCTCTCGGCACACGTAACTCTTTTGCAAGAATGACGGGGGTTGCGCTACTAAAGCGATTAAGGAAACTGAGAATATCTAATCCACGACTTAGTGAGCGAATCATATATAGACCTTTTTTATGGCAGCTAATTAACGTAGCCCTTTTAGCTTATTTCCAAGAGATAATGCATCAACCCTGTCATAAACATTACCTTCGTCAAGAGTATTATGCAAATATGCATTAACCAGTTAGCAGGCCATCAAAATACTGGGCATATTATCTCCTCTATTTCCAGTACCCAGAATCTATACTAAGTGAGACAAACGAGCACCAGTGAGAATCTCAACTGAACTAGAAGGTTATTGACAAGATCGCTGTCTAAAGGCCGTGCGGCGAGAAAATGGCATCGCTAGGATGGCAATCTGTTTGGAGGCGATTTTTAGAGATGGCAATTAAAGAAGAGATTATGCCTAAAGAGGACTGGTTTGCGCAGTACGATATGAAGCGTCGAGGGTCCACCGATATTGGCGGAACCGTAAGCGCCGAATTAGACGCTTCAGGTTTCAGCACCAGTCAATTTTTGAGGGTTTACGACAAGTCGATTCATCTCGTGCCTACGTCAGAATAAGCGTTTAATG
>TARA_B110000879_G_scaffold44823_1_pt1 | contig 16697 bp, 16 predicted proteins | sample TARA_B110000879 | Tara Oceans TARA_B110000879 (sample SAMEA4398094) | marine metagenome | biome: Polar Biome; feature: [SRF] surface water layer (ENVO:00010504); material: water (ENVO:00002006), including particulate matter (ENVO:01000060) such as... | depth 5 m
ACAATTTCTTTGAATACAGTGAAATAAAATAATTTACAATTACCACATTTCAAATTTAAAATTGGCTAATGAATAGAGTTTATATATTAATAATTTATGAACTCTATAGTGTTAAGATTAATCTTGGTTATTAAAGCGAGGTTAGAAATTAAAACCAAAAGAAATAGAATTATTACCAAAACAATAATTTTTTTAAAAAAGCTTAACTCTTTATAGCTATCTAAATAACTCTTTTCAGAATTCATCATAATCAAATTGTTAAAGCTGATTAATTAATCGTTTTTTTTACCTGCGTTTGCGCTGATTGGCCTTAGATGGACTTCACTTCTAAAGAAAAACTGTAAAAATGATTCTTGTAATTTCAAAAATTAAACAGGACTTAGAAAATGGTGATTTATTAACTCATTAATACCTAATACTAGAAATTGTATCCGATTGAGAATTGAAAATTTGGTAACACTACGGATCCAATTGGGCTATTTCTTATATTTTCAATATTTTCAATATTGGGTCCCGTTATTTCTGGTCCAGACCCAAATAGCAATCCAAAGTCTGCTCCAAAAACAATTCCTTTTTTTGGACTTTGTCCAAAACCTATTCCAAGGTAACCACTTGGTGGATTTCTATACATAATCTTATATTCTCCGCCCCCCAGTCCATCTTTTAATGTGTGTTCGATGTAACCTATTGCAAGACCAAAATTAATTCTTATCCAATCTTGCTTCTCAAAAGGTCTATGATGAACAAAAAAACCCATCCATGTGCTTTCGGAAATCATTTCGGGATCATTGAAATTTTCGATTTTAGGTTTAATCAAAGAATTGGATTCAGGAATCCCACCTACTGAAACAATAAAAGCTGTTTTTTTTGTTTTGTTATATGACATACTAAGAGTTAATCCAAAAGGACTCAAAGCACCCCTTACACCATATTCAGCAAAATCATTTTCACTTTCTTGAGAATAGCTACAATTTATAGTTGCAATTATCAAAGTAAATATCAAAAGTTTCTTCATTATTATAATTTATTCCATTAATTTAATAATTCTATTTGTAAGAAAAAAGAAAATAATAAGAGATATTAATTTTATATTAAAAATAAATTTTCATAAATGTAATTATTGGCTATTGAAAATAAATTTAAAATCATTATTAACTAAACCACTTCTTTTAATGCATTTTCAATATCTTGAATAAGGTCATCTGAATCTTCAAGACCAAAACTTAAGCGAACTGTACTTAAAGATAGTCCCATCCCCTCTTTTTCCTTTGCATTCATTGAAGCATGACTTCCTGTGAAAGGTTGAGCAACCATGGATGTAACACATGCCATTCCTGTTCCAGTACTAAAAAGTTGTAACTTTTGAGAAAATATTGGATATTTCTTGACTAAATCCTCTCTAAAATCAAAAAATAATAGAGTTGCATAGTCTACCATTTGAACACCGTCAACATCTGGATAATACACTTTTTCTATTTCATTTCTAGTTTCTAGGAACGAAACAATTTTTTTAGTAGTTTTTCCTTGTTTTTCCAAACGAATATCTAGTGTATGAAGGCTTCGCCTTAACAACCAAGCACTATGTGGATCTAAATTAGCACCTGTATAGAACCTCCTTGTTCTTAGCAATTCATCAATTTTTAAATTATTTGTTAGAATAATACCCCCCATAACATCACTATGTCCAGAGATGTATTTGGTAGCACTATGAAGTGAAACATCTGCACCTAGATTACAAGGAGACTGATAAAGAGGACTAGCCCAGGTATTGTCAACAACAACAATACAATTCGAGTTTATTTTTTTATAATAGCTACTAATAAAATTTATATCAATTGTCTTTAAAAATGGATTTGTGGGAGTCTCAAAGAATACTAAATCTGCAGAGTAATTGTCAACTGAAAAATCAACGCTTAAATCCTCAACAATTAAATTGCAATTATAATTTTCTGCAAACCATTCAAAATATTTAAATGTACAGCCATAAATAAGTTTGTTAATTACTATTGTTTGATTTGGTCTTAGAAGAGAAAGCACGAGATTTATTGCTGACATACCAGTTGTTGTAGCTATTCCAAATTTAGCACCTTCCAGATGACCAACAGCCTCTTCTAACTCTTGAACATTTGGGTTGTTTTTTCGAGAATAGAAAAAATCTGATTGAGCTTCAAAAGCTGAATTTTGATAAATTGGCGTAGCAGCAGGATAAGCATTAGAAACATCTACTCTAGTATGCAATGATTTTGTTGTGTTTTTCAATTTAATTTAGGTATTTGTCAGATGCAGAAGACAATTCTTTAACAGGGAAATGTGCCCTGTCAAGAACTGGCAAATAATCAATATTATTATTTGTATCTACTTCAATAATTATATATTCTTCATCAGAGTCTGCTTTAGAAATGATAATTCTTTCAAGTCCATCTGTTATTTTAATAAATTCTATTTTTTTAGAAGGCATTCGATTTATTTTAACAATTGTCTCCTTATTATCACTACCAATTATAATATGAAGACTATTAATACTAGTTTCCCATTTATGGCTATGAGATTGTTTTTTGTAGAATTCAGTTGGGTTAAATTTCTCTGACTCTCCTAACAAAGGTTCCTTTATAGGTGATTGAGCATTACAATTTTTACAACATCCATTTTCATCTATATTATTTACTTCAATAGACAATCCAAATCTTTTAACCAAAGTTTCGTTGCATGACTTGCATTTAGTGTTACTTACATCGTCCGCATAAATATTACCTAAATAGCAATATTCAATTCCATGTTCCACAACAATTTTTCTTAATGCTAATAATGTTTCAATACTTGTTCTTTTTTTAGTATATCTGAAAGCAGGATGATATGCAACTAGATGAAGTGGGATGTTTGGACCTAGATTGTCAATTATCCACTTTGCTGTTCTCGATGCATCTTCAATGTTATCGTTCATATCAGTAACAATTAATTGACTAATTTCTAAGTGGCGATCTGTTTTATTAATTTGTTTTATTCTTTCTAATACGGGCTCTAATCGACCTTTAGTAAATTTTATATACATTTTAGGATCCATGCCCTTTAAGGATACGCTAAAAATATCAATTACTTCAATTAACTCAGCCAATGGTGCTTCTTCAATATAAAGAGCAGATTTATACAAAGTTTTAATTCCTTTTTTTTGTGCTAATCTAGATGTATCAACAACAAATTCTTGCCATACAACTGGGTCATTATAGGTCCATGAAATAATTTCAATATTATTTTTAATAGCCAATTCAACAACCTGCTCAGGTGTGTAGAAAAAAGTATTCTTATCATTCAAGAACTTAACTTGAGAAGTTTGCCAATTCTGGCAATAGCTACAGGCCATCATACAGCCAATATTCCCCATACTTAAAATACGAGCGCCAGGACGGAAATGATTGACAGCTTCAGTTTCAATATTTTCAATTGTTCCCTGAACTGAAACACCATAATTAAAAGTATGCATTTCATTTTTAACATTTCCTCTGACTTGACAAAAGCCTTTTTGACCTTCTTTCAATGAACAATGTCTTGGACAAAGGTCACAGGAAACCTTTTCACCATCTTTGTGCCAGTAATTTGCTAATCTTGAAATTTCTCGCCAGTTTTTATCTTCTTTTTTTATCATAATTGGGTAATTTGGTTTTTTAAATCTTTTTCTGTAAAAGGAATAATTTTTGTTTTAACAGCCATATTCAGCATTAATGTGTTGAGGCGAAAATCTGTAGAAGATTGATTTGCTGCTTGCTGTGAAAAATCTTCAATAATGTGATTAATAAATAATTTTTTCAAGGTATCAACTGGATTTTTAATCTTAGGTTTTTCAAATCGATTAACGTAAAATGTTTCTATTTTTGAATTAACCACTAACTGTGTTTTAGAATTGCACCTATTTGCATACCTTAAGGCTTCCCACGGTTCTGTGGCTATTAATAAATCTACATCTCCTATTGGGATTTGACTAGAAATAACCTTATGAGGTTTGTTAGTTATAATTCTAAGTTCACTATGAATAGAACCCATACGTTGTGCTCCTCCTTTAAATGTAGCGCCTTCACATTTATATCCATTTGATAATGCCATTTTTCGAATAATATTAGAAAGTGTTAAAACACCTTGACCTCCAATTCCACAAACAATGATATTTACAACGGATTTAATCATATCATATCATGTATTGAAATAGCATCATTAGGACAGATCTCGTTACACATTCCACATCGTACACACCTATCTAAATCAATTTTTAATTTCTGTTTTGGGTGTTCTTCTAAATTTAATATTGCTGGACATGCTAGTTCTACATAACATTTGTTGCAAGAACCACACTTGGAAGGGTCTATTTCAGGATAAATCACATTTCTTCTTGACTCAATAAAAGCATTTCCAGAAAGAACACATGCACCTTTAACCCAAAAAACACGAACTCCATCCCTGTTTAGTTCATCATTAAACTTCTCTATAAAATCTTTAGGATTGTAGGGAGAAACGTCAATAACACGATTAACCCCGATTGAATTTAAAAACTGATGATGGTCAAAGTTTTTTTCGCTGGGTGATTCTTGATGCCCTGTCATAGCTATAGTTCCGTTGTCGAAAACCATATGAATAAGATTAATATTATTATGAACAGCACTTAATAAAGATAATGCCCCAGCGTGGAAAAAACTTCCATCGCCACCAGTTGAAATGACTGGTTGATCATCTAGAATTTGTGCCATTCCTTGAGATATACCAATTCCTGCATTCATACAAAGAAGCCAATCTGCTCTAAAAGGAGGAAGCGAAGAGCAACCTATATCGCCACCTACAACACCGTTTAATTCCTTAAAAACAGTATCAATACTATAAAATGATCCAGTATGTGGACAACCCTCACAAAAAGTTCCTAATCGTTCGGGTATTTCAGGTATTTCAACAGAATTGATACTATTATCAATAGATAAATTAAATTTATTTATAAAAAATGTTTCGACTTGTTTTCTTGATATTTCACCATAAGCTGGGAAGTTTGATTTCCCATAAATTTTACAATCTATATCATTGAAACAGTGCATCTTAATTTGATTCTCAACAAAACCATCTTGATCTTCTATTACAATAATTTCTTCTTTTTCTTTAGTAAATTTTAAAATATCTATTTGGTTTATTGGATAAACTAGATCTAGATTTAGTAAATGTATTTTGTCTTGTAAATTATAATTTTCAATAAGCTCATAAACTACAGAATAACTTAAACCCCTTGTGATTACCCCCGTTTTTGCTCCTTTGTTAAAATTTTTTTTATTTACAGATTCAGATTCACCTATTTTCTTAATTTTCTCAATTAAGATTCGATGGTTTTTTACAGCCCTGGCACCTACATTAATGTATTTATCTCGATCTTTTTCAAAATAGAATTTTTTATTCGATTTATTATTTTCAAGTGAAACTTTAATATTAGAATGATTGTAAGCTAAACGACCAGGAACAAAAATCATTACAGGAATCTGATGGCGTTCGGATAGTTCAAATGCTGCAATAGTATAATCGTAACATTCTTGAACTGAGGTTGGTTCAAATAAAGGGAAATTAAATTGGGGAACAAACCAATGCACATCTTCTTCCCCAGTACTTGAGACAGCACCAGGATCAGTTCCAACAACAATCACCATTCCGCCTTTGACTCCAGTATATCCTATATAATTAAATGGGTCTGCTGCAATATTAAGTCCAACATGTTTCATTATTGTAAGGCTTCTTGCTCCGCAATAACTAGCCCCAGCAGCAGACAATGCGGCAACATGTTCATTTAAAGAATCATTAAATTCAATTTTTTTATTAAACCGATTATTTAATTTCTTTAAGTGTGGCTCTACTAAATTCACTGGAGATCCTGGATAATGTGAGACAAAATTCACATTAGCAGATGCAGCTCCCCAAGAGATAGCTTCATTGCTGTTAATTACTATATTTTTGGAAAATATCATTTTGTTATTCGTTTTGAAATTATAGCTATTATCCATTGCATTAAGGTAAATTCACATATAACTCCAATTATAAATATTAAAGCACTTATCCATCCAAACATTTGAATTGGTTTAAAGCTACTTATTAAGAATAGTGAAAAGCAAAAACTGAGAATGATTCCAGAGGAAAGAATACTAAAAGATAATTCTTCCATTTCTTCTTTTAGCAACAATTTCCTATATAAGATATGGACAGTATCGTCGTCTAATAATCCTAAACAAATAACAGCAGTTAATGAAGTTATTATGTTAAGAGAAATTCCAAAAACGTAAAATAGTATTGCAATAAATGCAATTGGAACTAAATTAGGCAACAGACTTAAAATTGAAGCTGAAATTGATCTAGTTAGCAGGAAAATCATTAAAAATATAACTAGTCCAGAACTAGAAAGTGATTGAACTAAAGACTTTGAAACACTAGAATTGACCTCATCCATTAAAATAGCTGAACTCACAGTTGAAATATTAATTCCATCAGGTGGCTTAGAGATAATTTCATTAAGCCGATTTTTTGAGAACTCAACTACTTTATTTCCATTAGTGAAATGCAATTCAATTCGATGAATATTTAGTTTTGCATTGTAATAAGGATTGTTTTCTCCAAGGTTCTTAAAAAGATTAACTGGAATCCCAATTTTAGATTTAAAGAAGTATTGATCTGTTGAAGAAATTACACCTGTTATAACTCTTTCAGATTTCAACTTCTTTACCAATTTTTTAATAAAATTATTTGTGGATTCTCTCGAAACTGAATTATCACTTTTTATTAAAATATTTAAATTTATTGATGAATAGAAGCTTTCTTTAAAAGATTCGTGAATATTTCTAATTTTAGAGTTTTGAGGGAAAAATATTTCTGTGTCACTTTTAATAACAATTTTTGAGATAAGAAAACCAGAAATTATAAGAATTAGAAAACTAGCATAAGAAAATGCTTTTTTATGTCTGAGCAAGAAAAATGAAATACTATTAACAAATCTGTCATATACCATATTTGGACTTATAAAATAAAGCAAAAACGGAGCTATTAAAAATGTTATAAAAAACTCTATCATTAAAGCGATAGATGTTATAAGTCCAAATTCTTGAATATATTTAGAATCATTGAAGCAATAAAAACTAAAAAAAGCAGCTGCGGTTGTAGCGGATGAAAAAAATGATGGTATCAAATAATGAGAAATTACTTTATTAACTCTATCATTTTTATTTGCAACATCTTTAAATTTAATATATCCAGCCATTAAATGAAGAGCATCTGAAAGAGCAAGAATTAATAAAATTGGAATAACCAAAATAGAAATTAAATTCATTTTTAATCCAAAAAAATAAAAGAGAGATAATGAAGCTGCTATAGGAATTAGAATAATAAACCCTGTAAAAATTAATGCGTTTATAGTTCGATAAACTAAGAGAATATAAATTATAAAAAAAAATATTATTAAAAAGGTAAGCACTAATAAGTCCTTACGAATATAATCTTCAATTGAAGCTTCAACATGCGAAATACTAAATGTATTGATACTCTTGATTTCTTGATGTTTTAAAATTTCAAACTTATTAAAGTAGGAAGCATCTATAGAATCCTTAGACGGAAAAGAAGCAACAAGAAGGAAAGATTTTTTATCTTTTGAAATAAGCTGTCCAATAACGGGCACATTACTTGCTTGATCCAAAAATGCGCTAAGACTGTTGTTTTTTATCTTCCAGTGTTGAGACATTTTCTTGTGAAATTCAAGTGGTGAAATCAAAGAAACTTCTTGGAAATCAGTTTTAATTTGATTTGATATTTCATGAATTAGCTCTTTAACAGCTGATAAATTATTTGATTTTGGATATATATGTAAATAAACTTTTGAATTATGCTTAAAGATCTTATCAGCTTTATTAAAGGCTTCAAAATGTATATTATTATCTATTTCAAACCCTGAAATATCACCTGTAAATTCTGGTAACGGAATAAATATTAGAGATAAAAAAACAGATACAGTAGACAAACTAAAAAAAGAAATTTTATTAAAAGTTAATGCATTAGCAATTCTTATCATTTCTCAGAATTTTTATAATCTGTAGTAGCAATATTCTTCGCTAATTTTAATTTTTCTAAAATTTTCACTACAAAAAAACTAAAATCAAATTCCTCAGGTTTTGATTTCAGATTGAACGCAAAAGGAAATTTATGATGATTATTATGAAGGCTTTCTCCGAAACTAAAAGGACTCAACCAAGGCACATTAAAACTCTTATCTAAAGTATTATACCTTCTGTATCCAAATTTTGAATTGTGACAAAATGAGGCAATTAACATCCAATGAAAATTATAGGACAATAGTCCTGGTAATAAAAAGCCATAAATAACTCCTGCCCATCCACAAATTTGAAACAACAAAATATTATATACTAAGGTTGGCCCAATCAGCATAAACCTTTTATCAAAAAAAACAATTAGTTTATTTTCAATCAAGTCTGAACAATATTTTTTCTTTAATTCTTTGACTAAACTTTTATCTCGAAGAATAATCCAACCTATATAAGACCAAAATCTACCGTGAAGTGGAGAATGTGGATCTGATTCTTTATCTGAATTTGAATGATGATAACGATGTATAACCACCCAGTCAATTGGACTTCCACTTAAACTAATTGTTCCGCCTAATAAAAACAGTAAATGAATTAAAGGATGTAATTCTGCTGCTCTATGACTTAAAGTTCTGTGATAATACAAACTGCTAGAAAGCCCAAACCAAATAAAATTAATAAGTAATAATATTACATATAACCATGAAAAATCAACAAAAAAAGTTAATAATGGAGCAGAGAAAAACACAACTAGCACCAATGTTGGTATAATATTTAAGGTGTAATTTTTAAACATTTTTAAATTTTATATTTTGGCTTAATTTAAAATCTATAGATAAACTTTTGATGGTTTGTGAAAGTGAATCTTGAAAAATTAATCCTGGGCTAATAACACCATAAACTTTATTATCATTTTTAATTATCTTTTCAATAGCAAGCACTATTGACTTAGCGGTATTTAAATACATATCCGATGAAGTTAGAATTGCATTAACCTCATTTTCTGTTTCAGTATTTACACTTACTATTAATCTACTCTTTTGGCTTTTTCTTATTTCTTCAACAGGACCATTTTTTTTTCGATTTCTTAATTCATCTAATGCTTTCAATGGATCTCCAGAAACCTTTGGTTTTTCAGAAAGAAATTTAGCTTCTGTGTCATCAATAATAAGAAAGCTTTCTGCTTTAGTTGCTCCATAATTCCAATATGCAAAAGCAATTTCAGGAAGTGGATAAGGTATAGCACATTGGTAAGAACTATTTTCTATTTCAAGAAAAATTAAATCTTTTTTCATATTACTGATTGACCAAACACCATTATCAATTTTTAAGGAATCTCTAAATTTTGATAATTTCATAGTCATTCTTGTTCCAGGTGAAATCATTCGCTGATTAAAGTGATAAATTGTTTTAACAGTTTTTATTAATACTCCACTTTTAGCAATTTCTTGAAGAGCTAAATCTGCGAAAAGACTTTCAAATGCGCAACCATGAATTATTGTGGCTTCAGATTTTTGAGCAATTTGATGATACTTTTCATTTGAATTTTTAATGAATCCTATTTCTCCACAAATATCCAAATAGATTTTTCCTCTACTAGCTGATTCTGCTACTAATAGTTCTGATTCTTCAGTAAATGGCCCTGCACAATTTAAAATCACATCATTTGAAGAAATAATTGATTTCACATCGTCTTTAATTCTTAAATCTATTATTGAATAAAGCTGAATATAACTAAAAGTATTTTTTAATTTAATTAATTTCTCTTCATCTCTTCCATAAACAGAATAGTTAATTTTAGAGGTTTGTAACTGTTCACAAATTAAAGACCCCGTATATCCATATGCTCCAATTAGGGCTATTTTCATCAAAAATCAAATTTTAAAATAATATTATCAGGTGGCACAATTATTTTATTATTTGGAACGATTCTCCCCGCAGCAATAATATTCCCACCTCCTGTTTTAGATTTGTGTCCATATGCAATGCCTAAAATTCTTTGATCCGAATCAATTACTCCATTTGAAGAAGGAATTTTAATTGTTTTTTCGTCTAGTCTTATGTCACAATTTATCACTGCAAAACAAGCAGCTTGATGACCAAATATAGAAAATTGATAAGGACCATGTATTAAAAAAACCTCTTTATAAGTTAAGATACTATTAACATAGTTACTATTTGAAATATGTGTTTTTTCACCGAGAACACAATTAATAACAGAAACATTATCAGAAACAACAGAACCTTGTTGAATATATGAAAACCTAATAATTGTATTGGCCCCAATTGAAACATTATCGTCAATTATAGAGCCTTCAATAATTGCAGAGGGATGAATTCTACAATTTCTCCCTTTTTTATTTAACCTTTTTAAACCTCTGTAATACCATTTAGAGTGGGGCTTACCAATTGTGTTTCGAATAAATTTTGGAATCTTTTTCAGCTTATAAAACCGACTTAAGTTTTGAGCAAGATTAGCCATTAATAATTGAAATGGAGAATCTATTGTTATTGCAAAAACATCACTCTGTGCCATATGAAATTCACCACCAGTAATTAAAGATTCTGGTAAATATAATGGATCGCTATTTATATCTTGATGGATAACAAAATCACTAATAGTAGATGAATATGCTTTATTAAATCGAATTGGTATGTGGCGTAAATTTTTTATATCTAAAGATGAAGGGAATAGATACCTTTGATTAAAGATGTTTTGACTAAAATAGAATTGCAAGCTATTAACGCTATTTTTAGAAGCTTGTAGACAACTTTTAATTAAATGATCATTTAACAAAACATTATTTTCAAAAATCAAATAATCTTCTTTATGATCAATTTCTTCTGTAGAATTGATATTAGTAATTTTACAGGAATTATATTCAACTGCTTTTTTTTGCCAGCTAAAAAGCGATTTTCCTAAAACAGGAACATCATCCATATTGTCTCCAAAAGAAAAAAGATGATTTGTTGTTATGAGACGATAAATTTTCATGAAGGATTTTCATTTTCCTTCATTTCCATTTTATAGAGGACAAGTTTACATAAGGAATGAGTAGAAAAAAATTGAATTAATTGATGAATTGTAATTCCATGTTCAAGTTTTTTAGAATCAATTTCAGTCATATGTATACGTAGGGCCTTTAGACCATCTTCTGTAATTACTCCATCAATTTCATATGGAATGTCTCCTAATTCTTCTTTTGCTTTAAGTTCAATATCACTAATATTCAATTCTAAATCGAACAATGTTTCTAACTCAAATAGTATATCAACTAAATCAATAGAGTCAACTCCAAGTTCATCAAACAATGTGCTTTCCAACTTAATTTCATTCTTATTTATTCCAGTTGAAGATTCGATTACCTCACAAACATCTTTAAATATTTCATCTAAACTTTTCATTTATTATTATATTAATCCCCCATCAATTGTTATACATTCACCTGTAATATAAGATGATACTTGATTTGAAGCAAGAAAGGTTGTCATTTTAGAAATCTCATTTGGATTTCCAGTTCTACCAAGTGAATTAAAATCTCCTACATTATTTTTCAAGACTTCTTTGACATTTCCACTCATTTTTGTTTCTATTACACCTGGTCTTATACAATTAATTCTAACATTTTTTCTTCCTATTTCCATTGCTAAAGTTCTAGTAAATGTTTCAATTGCAGCTTTTGAGGAAGCATAAGTAACAATGCCACGACCTTTTGCAACAGAAGATATTGACGAAATATTAATAATACTTCCTGATTTTTGTCTGAACATTGATTTAAGAACAGCCTGAGTTAACATCATTGGGCTTTTAAAATTTAAATCAATCATATTTGAAATTTGGCTTTCTGAGAGGAGTGCAAAAGGATACTCTTTAGCATAACCAGCACAGTTAACTAAAGTGTCGATTCGCTTAAATTCTTGTAAAATTTTCTTAATAATAGACTTTATTTCCTGATGATCCATTAAATCACATTGGTAAGAAAATAAGCTTTGAGTTGAAATATTACGTTTTGATAAATCATCTTTAAGTTCTGCCATTTTTGATTCACTTCTAATTAAGCAAATCACTGTAGCGTCTTCAATTAAAAATTCTGCTACAATTTCACCACCTATACCGCCAGTTCCACCAGTGATCAGAACAATATTATTATTTAATTCCAAATTCATATCATCTTGTTTTTTAAAACTAATACTGTATTTACTCCTCCAAAAGAAAAGTTGTTTGTTAGAGCAAATTCTATTGGACTTTTAAAATTTTCGCGAATTAGGTTAAAATCTGAATCACATGGGTTTAACAGATTTAGATTAGCTGGAATAGTATTGTTTTTCATTAATTCAATAAGCAGGCAAACTTCTTGTATTCCAGCAGCAGCAATTGCATGACCATGACGATCTTTAGTAGATGAAATCGGAATTGACCTAGCTTTTTGTCCTAAAGCTTTTACTAAGCATTTAAGTTCTAGTTGATCGTTATGTTTGGTACCTGTTCCGTGTGCATTTATATAATCTATCTGATTAATATCAATTCCAGAGTTTTCAATTGCATTTTTAATTGCCAAAGTAATAGAACTACCTTCTGGATCTGGTGCAGTAATTTTATAGGCATCTAATGTATTTCCATAGCCCATAAATTCTGCAACTGGTTTTAAATTATGTTTTTCTACAAATTCTTCAGAGGCCATTATCACAAATCCAGCACATTCTCCTGCTAAAGCTCCGTTTCTATTAACATCAAATGGCCTACAATTTAAAGCTTCTCTTGATTCAGGAATTACGCCCAGTTTACCAAAAGAAGACATAGCAACAAGATTGACTAAAGAATCTGTTCCTCCCGCAATTACCACATCTGCTTCATTGTCATTAATAGAGTCAGCCGCAAATGCTAAAGCTTGAGTAGATGAAACACAAGCAGTTAATGTAGATCGTTGAAAAGCACCAGCATTCATTTTTTGAGCTAAATAAAGAGCATGAATATCATAAGGATTATTTACTGTATTGAGTCTGATATCATTTTTATTTATTTTAAACTCTAGTTCGATTAAAGGATCTAAGTTTTTAGATGCATAATTTATAATTTCTTCTTCATACAATTCTAATGGAATTACATCTGCTCCTACACCCATTATAACTCCAGTTCTTTCTGATTCAAATAATGAAATTAACTTTTCCATTCTAATTTTTGCTTTTCCGTAACAAGCAACAGTTAATTCTAATTTTCTGTCAGAAAAACATGCATCTTTTAAAGACTGGGGTTCATCATGATAATATTTCTTTAAATCATATTTTATTTCTGCTGCTTTCTTAAATGGGATACCAGCAGTATCAACTCTATTAACAAAACCTTCTGCACAAAAGTTTTTTTCAATACTAGAAATTAAATTATTTGCACCTTCAGCAATTGGGCTAAGCACTTCATAATCAATGATGTAAACTTTCTTATTTAACATTTCTCAATACGAACTAGTGATTCACGACCATATAAATCACGATCTATAATATCAACAACATCTGATCCACCTTGAATATATTTAATTCCTTGTATAATTCCTAAAGGTATTGATGAAGCACCTAAACTTCCATATTTGGTATATAATGAAAATATATTTGAGTGGATTTTTGTTAAATAAGAGAAATCTTTATCAAAAGTTTCATCATCAATTGCTCCCGAAAAAATTAGTTGATCAGACTGATTTTCATCCAGAAGTTCGCTCCAATTTCTTTCAATAGAATCTTGATAAATGTTAGGTGCAATTTTACTATGGTTCATTTTTATAATTCTACAAATTGGACTTTTATTTTCAATATTTTTAGAACTAAAAAGTAAATTTGCTCCTCCAGAGCTTTCTTTAAAAAATGAACTATTCATTGCAGAACCAATCATAATTTGAGAATAGGTTCCAGAGGAATTTGAAGCACATACTATTGAATTTTCTTGACCATTTGATAAATCTTTACAAGCTCTTTGAATTGCATAGTAAGCTCCTATTGAGGTATTTCCATATGTAGTATTATTTCCTTTTATCCCCCCGTACTGAGAAATAAAACTCATATTTGAGTTGGTTAATGTTTCTAAAGCAAGTAATGGAGGACTTGCTCTGTAAATTTTTTTTCTATTTAAATCACCCATTACTCCCTTTAACTCTTTATAAACTCTTAGTACTCGACTCATGTGTTTTTGGAAATATTGAATAAATGCTCCATTAGCAACATAAAGAGACATTTTTTCAATCTCACTTTTTGAAAGCTGTGAATCATTTAATAGCTTTTGAATTGTGACAACAGACATTTTAACATCATCACGCATCACTTTCTCATCGCTTCTGGATGGGTAATAATTTGAATCTTTATCTAAGCTGATAGTCCCAGATAAAACTTTTTTATTTTTATCCTGAGTTAGTACAGTCTCCTCAAAATGATCTGCAATAAAACTTGAGTAACCTATCAGGTTAAATTTCATTTGTAAAATTTTCAGGTAAAATAGTATGATAGTATTGATTACGTTTGCTTAAATAAGGGTTAGACTTTGTATCGTTAGCTGTACCTATAACAAAAGAAAGTACGGCCTCACAAACCAACTTACCATCTACCATTGTTTTAACACGAGCAGAAGCTTTCCCTCTATCTACTGTCATTAATTCTGCATCAACGAAACATTGATCTCCAGGTTGAACAAATGTTCTAAATTTAGCTTTATGAATGATACTTAAAACAGGGTAAACTGGACTAGTAGTTTTAAATTCTTTATAGTAGCTGTACTCAATTAGAATTCCTGCTAACTGAGCCATTGATTCATTAAGAAGGACTCCAGGTGTTGTTGGAAATCCTGGAAAATGATCCTGAAAAATTTCATTGTCAAGACTCCAACACTTTATTCCCTTTGCAAATTTGCCAGGCACTAATTCTTTAATTTTATCTAATAAAAAAAATCTCATAAAGCTTTAAAAATATTAATATCGTTAAATATTTAAGAATAAAAAATCAATTAAGAAATATAGAATTGTATTTCTTTAAATTTAATTTTATTATTTATATAATGTTAAATAAATTTTAAAAAAACAAGAAAGAAAAAAACTAAGAAACGGATGTTTTAAATAATAATTAAAAAAAATAAATAACTGATAATGAGATGATTTATATAAAAAAAAAATACTTTAATAAAAACTTAACATCCAGTAATTAAATTTAAATTAAATTAAAAAATATTATGATTTTTTTTAATAAAATGTAAAAATAGAATGTCAAAAGCAAATTTCATAGTTGTCAAACTAATTATTGGGTTGTTCTCCCTAAATCCTAAAAACATGCGATTTCCTTATTTTAAAAGAGTAGTTGTAGTTTTTTTTATGATTCCAATATTTACTTTTCTATTTATTGTAAATAATTTTTTTCTTTTAATTGATAATATATTCTTTTATAAATTCAAAAAAATAAATGTTAATGAACCAGTGTTTATTGTTTCAATGCCGAGAACTGGAACAACTATGCTTTTACATCTATTATCGTCTATGGAGAATGAATTTACAAGCTTTAAATTATGGGAATTATTATTTGCTCCTTCAATAAGCCAAAAGGTGATATTTCTAACCATAAATCAAATAGATCAAAAAATGAATTTGAAAATAAAAAAAGCTATTATTTATTTTTCAGATAAAGTTTATAAAAATATATCTACTATCCACAACACTGGACTAGAACAACCTGAAGAAGATGAGTTAATTTTAATTTGGAGTCTATCATCTGCATACATCCAATATTTTTACCCTGACAGTCAACTTTTTGATTCTTTTCTTCATTTTGATAATCAAGTATCTGAAAAGAAAAAAAAAAGAATAATGAAAAGATATTTTAAGCTAATCCAACGACATAATTATGTATTTAATAAAGATCAAAAGAAAAAATTTCTTTCAAAAAACCCATTTATGATGAGTAAGATAGACTCATTATATAATCAATTTCATGATGCTAAAATATTAGCGATAAATAGATGTCCAAATATTATTATTAACTCAACAATAAACTTAAATGAATTAATATTTAGTTCAATTTCATCTGTAAAGTACAAAGCAGAACTAAAAATAAAAACAAAAAATTTAATTGTAAAATGGTTTTTTGAATCTTTCAAGAAACTTAATGACAATGCAGACATTGACCATCTTTATTTAGATTTTAACAAAATCATAAGAAAAGATGAAAAGGAATTTAGGAAATTATTTAGCTATCTAAAGTTAAATAATAAATCACTTAATGAAATAACACCTAAAAATTTAATTAAATTCAAATCAAGTCCAAACAAATATCAGCCCATAAAAAAATATATTGGTATAGATGAAATTCCTTTCATGAAAAAATATTATGAGGAAACTCTTTAAGATTGGGATGGGAATTTAGAAGCTGCTTAGTTAAGCGTTTTTTATATCTACGTTGTCGCTGATTGGCCTTGGATGAATTTGCCCTCCAACTTTCTCGCTTATCTTTTACAATTTCGTCTAAGTCATCTGCAACTTCAATAAATTGTGCATCTTTTTCGTAAGTTCTTCTAGGCATTCATAGATTCTTTTCAGACTTTAGACTTGCGTTTATCTTCTCTTGGGCCACGCTTAT
>TARA_B110000879_G_scaffold112308_1_pt1 | contig 16694 bp, 12 predicted proteins | sample TARA_B110000879 | Tara Oceans TARA_B110000879 (sample SAMEA4398094) | marine metagenome | biome: Polar Biome; feature: [SRF] surface water layer (ENVO:00010504); material: water (ENVO:00002006), including particulate matter (ENVO:01000060) such as... | depth 5 m
ACATGGATTTTCAGTCCATTGCTCTACCAACTGAGCTATAGCACCAACTTTAAATTGGATTGCAAATTTAGATTATTTTTTTATTTAGAGAAATTTTTTCTAAGTTTTATATAAGAAATAAAACATTCGTAAATTTGCAGCTTTATTTTAAGTAATGAAATTAATAATAGACATAGGCAATACTCTAGTGAAATACGCTATTTTCTCTTCTGATGAAATAGTGATAATTTATAAGAAAAATGATGTAGAAATATCATTTATGAAGGATCTAATACAAAAACACAATGTAAATGATGTGATTATTTCTTCTGTTCGTGATAAAGTGGATGGAGATTTTGGGATAAAAACTCTTTACTTAAATCATTTAACACCCTTACCTATTACAATAAATTATGAAACCCCTGAGACCTTAGGTAATGATAGGATAGCCAATGTAGTAGCTGCATCTATTCTATACCCAAATAAAAATATATTAATTATTGATGCAGGAACTTGTATTACAATTGATTTTATTGATCAAAATAAAGAATATCAGGGAGGTAGAATCTCTCCAGGAATTGAAATGAGGTATAAATCGTTACATAAATACACTTCTAATCTACCAAAACTTACAATAAGTAATACCGCTCAGCAAATTGGGAAAGATACTAATTCTTCCATAGTTTCAGGAGTAGAAAAAGGAGTTGTTGCAGAAATTGAAACAATAATAGATGATTTTAAAAACGAAAATGAAGATTTATTCGTTATTGTGACAGGTGGAGATACTTTTTTCTTTGAAAACACCTTAAAAAACAGCATATTTGCAGACCAAAATTTAGTCTTGAAAGGATTAAATGAAATATTAAAATATAATGAATAAATTAAAATATACTTTCCTACTTTTTTTCACTTTATCAAGTGGAATAATTTTCTCTCAGATTTCAACTAATTCTCCGTATTCCCGTTTCGGATTAGGGAATTTGAACAATTCGTCATCTGCAGATCAGCTTGGGATGGGAGGTTCTTCAGTAGTGTATAACAATCCGGATGTTATAAACTTTAATAATCCAGCAACTTATTCGTCTTTTAAAGCAAAATCATTTTTATTTACTACTTCATTAAATTCTTCTGCTAGCAGATTTACTACTACTAATAATATACAATATGAGAACAATACCTCTTTTAGTAAAATCGCTTTAGGATTTCCAGTTAATCAGTACATTTCAGTGAGTAGTGGATTGTTACCATTTAGTAACGTTGGATATCAGTTAGATTATAATGATACAGAAAACTTTTTAGAAGACACAGTGTCTATTTCTTCCATAGGTAATGGAGGGTTGAGTAAATACTATTTAGGTGCCTCTGTAAAATTACATAAAACCCTTTCTGTTGGGGTAAACGCTACTTATTTATTTGGAGGGTTAAGTAGGAATAAAACAGCTGATTTTAACAATTCCTCTATCTTTAATGTTAGTTCGGTAAACAGAACAAATATTACTGGAGTCTCTTTTGAGACAGGTTTATTATTTAATACAGATTTATCTGAAGATAATAATATTTCTTTTGGTTTAACTTATAATCATAACGTAAACTTAAATGCAAGAAGAACTCTATTAGGAACCACTTACGAGTTAAATAATTCTCTCTTAGTAATAAAGGATACTTTCCAGAATGAAGTTGAAAACGGAACTATTGTTTTGCCATCAAAACTTTCTGCTGGTATGATGTACACTTCTGAAAAATGGTTGCTTTTAGCTAATTATTCTTCTCAAAACTGGTCAGACTATATCCTTACTTTTGGAGAGGAAAGAGAAGATGATAATTTAGAAAATAGCGTTTGTGTTTCTTCTGGTTTACAATATACTCCTGAATTTAATTCTGTAACAAAATATTGGAAAAGAATTAATTATAGAATTGGTGCTAGATATGACAAAACCTACCTTAGTTTAAAAGATCTTCAACTTACGGAAAAATCCCTTTCGTTTGGTTTAGGACTTCCTGTAAAAAGAAGTAATTCCTTTTATAATATTGGAATGGAAGTTGGAAAACAGGGTACAACTCAAGATAAATTAATTCAAGAACGATTTGTTAGATTTACTTTTGGAGTAACATTTAAGGGTCTTTGGTTTGTGAAAAGAAAATACGATTAAAATAAAATAAAAATGATCAAAAAATTTGGAATTATTATTACCCTTTTAGGGCTTACATTTACATTGTCTGCACAAACAGATTGTGAGTCTGATTATGCAATTTATAGAAATGAGTATAAGCAAAAAAACTATGAGGATGCTTTAAAAACTTGGAGAAAAGTGTTTTTTAACTGTCCTGATTTTAATCAGAATACCTTTGTAAACGGACCTAAACTTTATCAGTATATGATTAAAAAAGATAAATTAAATACATCTGCTTACTTAGATACTATTATGCTTATTTACGATACAAGAATTGAAATTTTTGGTAATAGAGAAAAACATATAGGTTCAAAAGGAGTTGATTTACTGAAGTATGACCCCTCTCAATTCGAGATAGCATATAATCTGTTAAAAGAGTCAGTAGATGCGATTGGTAATTCTACGAGTCCTACTGTGATTGTTTCGTATTTTAAAGTTTTAGATAAAATGCAACGATCCTCAGAGAAAATTACAAAACAAGATGTGTTAGATGTTTATATTGTTGTTTCAGATATTATTGATTATAATTTAGAAAATAATATTAAGTACGCTAAGTATTATGAGATTGCACAGACTAATGTAGAAAATATGTTCGCTCCTTATGCTTCTTGTGATGATTTAATATTAGTATTTTCAGATAGATTAGAGTCAGGATTGGATAATTTAAGTTTACTGAAGAAGATTACTACTTTATTAGAAAAAAAGAAATGTACTGATAATGAAGTTTTCTATATTGCAGCAACGAAACTTCATGAGTTAGAACCAACTGCAAAATCTGCTTATAATATGGGAAGTATGAGTTTAGAGAAGAAAAATTATTCTGCAGCAACAGATTATCTTAACCAGGCTATAGAATTACAAGTGGATACAGATTATAAAGCATCTTACTATTTGAAACTAGCATATGCATATCAAATGAATAAGTCTTACTCTAACGCTAGGTCTGCTGCAAATTCTGCTGCAAGTTTAAAGCCAGAATGGGGAGAACCTTATTTAATGATTGGTGATATTTATGTTTCTTCTGCTTCTAGTTGTGGTAGCACTAACTTAGAGAGAGGATCTGTGTATTGGGCAGCTGTTGATGCCTTTAGAAAAGCAAAAAGTATTGATGATGTTCTTACTGAAAAAGCGAATAAAAGAATCTCTACTTATTCAAAATATTTTCCTTCAAAAGAAGATTTGTTTTTTGAAGACCTTTCTTCTGGTGATTCCTATAAAGTTGGATGTTGGATTGGACAATCAACTAGAGTGAGAACGAGAGATTAGAAATTTGAAATACCTTATTTCATTTTTTGGTTTTATTCTTCTGTTTTCTTCTTGTGAAAACTCAGAAGAGAACTTTGTTAATTTTATTGAATTTGAAACTCTATCCGTAGAAGAATTAACTAATTCAGAGATATTATATACTGAAAACGGGTCGTTGAAAGTGAAAGTTATTTCACAAAAAATGGAGAGGTTTTCAGCTGAAGAAGAAAGAATTGAACTTTCAGGAAATGTGCATTTCGATTTTTACAAACTAGATAGTGCCAACAGTAAATCTGTTTTAACCTGTAACAAAGCTGTTATTAATAACACAACAGATATTATGACAGCATCTCAGTCTGTAGTTTTAAAAAGTTCGGAAGGAAAAGAGTTAATTACTGAGGAGTTAATTTGGGATAAAGAGAAAAATATTATTTATACTGATTTGGAGATTACTATTAAAACTAAAGACGAACTTATTAAAGGTGTTGGATTTCAATCTACCCCTGATTTTGAGGAATATAAGATAAAAAAAGCGAGTGGTATTTTTAGTATAGAAAATTAAAATATGGAATTCTCAATTGTAATTATTACCCTTTTACTTTCTGCATTCTTTTCAGGAATGGAAATTGCTTTTATCTCTTCTAATCGATTAAAATTAGAGTTAGATAAATCAACAGATTCGTTTGTGTCTAAAACTATTTCTATTTTTTCAAAATATGAATCGAATCTTATTGCAACCTTATTAATTGGTAATAATATAGCTTTAGTGATATTTAGTATCTCTATGACTGACTTAATGATGCCATTTTTAGAATTTATTAATTCTGATATTTTAGAATTGTTGGTTCAAACTATTATTACTACTATTATAATATTGATATCTGCTGAGTTTATTCCGAAAACTATATTCAGAATAAACCCAAACTATATGTTAAAATTATTTTCTATTCCATTACTGTTTTTTTATTTTATTTTATATCCTATTGTTTTAGTGTTAATTTTTATTTCTGAGTTTTTTTTAAAATATATTTTTAGATTAAAGATGGAACAGGTGAAACAGGTTTTTAGTAAGATAGATTTAGATGAATACTTTGATAGTTTAACTCATAATATTGATAGAGAGTCAAGTAATAAAACTGAGGTAGAAATGTTGCAGAACGCATTAGACTTATCTAACATTAAGGTGAAAGAGTGTATGGTTCCCCGTACTGATGTTTCGGCATTAAATATTAAATCAACGATTAAGGAGTTAACGGACTTATTTATAGAGACTAAGTTTACTAAAATACCCGTTTTTAAAGATGATATTGATAATATTATTGGATATGTACATTCTTCTGATTTATTTAAAAAACCATTAAATATTCGTTCTATTATGTTACCTATTCCTATAGTTACTGAAAGTCTTTCTGCTAAAGATATGTTAAATATTTTTATTAATAAAAATAAGAGTATAGCTTTAGTAGTAGATGAGTTTGGAGGTACTTCTGGTTTGCTTACTATTGAGGATATTACAGAAGAAATTGTTGGAGAAATTGAGGACGAACATGATTTTGACGACATTATTGATGAAAAAATATCAAATGTTGAATTTTTATTTTCAGCCAGAATGGAGGTAGATCAAATAAATAGTAAATATGATTTAGAGTTACCTGAGTCAGAAGAATATGAGACAATTGCTGGTTTATTTTTATCTCTACATGAAGATATTCCTGTAAAAGGGCAGGAAATAATTTTTGAAAACAAATTATTTATTGTAGATTCAGTAGATGAGAAGAGTATTAAAATCATCAGAATTTTAATAAAATAAATAGATAATTATCTGTTTTCATAAATCGAATAACAATTGTATATTCGCAAACTAATTTAATTTAAAGAAAATGGCAGTTTTACAACAAATAAGAGAAAGGACAGTTTTAGTTTTATTTATCATAGGTATAGGTATGTTTGCTTTCCTTTTTACGGGATCTGATCAAGCTTCTGTTTTACCTTCTTCTGATGAAAATAATGTGGGTTCAATTTATGGTGAGGAAGTTTCTCCTAATGAATTTAGAGATGTATTAAATCAGGTTTCTCAACAAAATCCTGATGCAAATCAAAACCAACAAAACAATTCAGCTTGGAACAGAATAATTCAAGAAAGAATTATTGCCTCAGTTTCAAAAAATATTGGATTAAATGTAACTGAAAAAGAAATTTATGAGTTAGAAACAGGAAGTATTAATGAAATAAATAGACATTCTGTGTTTACTTCATTTTTTACAAACCAAGAAACACAAGCTTTTGATATCAGTTTATCAGATAATTTTATTAGTGATTTTGCAAACCAAAGAGAAGATTATAAATCTTACTTCATGCAAATGGAATCTGGAGTTACTAAGGATAGATACACTCAGAAATACCAATCTTTAGTAGAAAAAGGTATGTATACTACAAATTCAGAAATGGTAAATACACTTAATTCTAGAATTCAGAATGCAACTGTACAATATGTTTCTGTTCCTTTTTCTACTGAAGCAGTAGATGTTTCTGAGGAGGAAATTATAGAATATTACAATAATAACATCTCAGATTTTACAAATGATTCTGAAACAAGAGATGTTGAATATGTAACTTTCACAGTAGTACCTTCTTCTGAAGATGATATTAATGTAAGAAATGAATTAACAGAATTATCTGTTAGATTTAAGGATTCTGATAATGATGAATCTTTTTCAAAAAGACATTCAACAGATGTTGCAACGTCATTCCCATACTTAAGTCCAGCAAATATTACTGATCCTAAATTTTTGGAATTGATATCTCAGGAAGTAAGTACTGTTGACGGTCCTTATAAGTTAACTAATGGTAGATATAGATTATCAAAATTATCTGAAATTGTAGAAAGAGCAGATTCCGTTAAGGCTAGTCATATATTACTTACAAAAGAAAATTTTACTGCAGATTCTGCTAAAACAATTTTGAGAGATATTAAAAAACAAGTAAAAGCAGGAGCAGATTTTGGTCAATTAGCGGTACAGTTTTCTGAGGGTCCTTCTGCAATTAAAGGTGGTGATTTAGGTTGGTTTGGAGAGGGATCTATGGTTCCTGAATTTAATGAAGTATGCTTTTCTTCCAAAAAAGGAAATTTAAAAATAGTTACCACACAGTTTGGTGTTCATTTAGTTCAGATTAATGATGTAAGTAAATTATCATCTAAATATAAAATTGTTTTTTTAGATAAAGAAGTGGTTGCTTCATCTGAAACTAAAGATGCTTATTATACTCAAGCAGATAATTTTATTAACTCTGTAAATAAGAAGTCTGCAGATACTACATTTAAAGCTTTTGCTGAAATAAATAATCAGTTAGTAAGAGAGGATATTAATATAGATAATATGAAATTTAATGTTTCCGCTTTAGAAAATTCTAGAGAAATTATTAAATGGATGTATAATGAAAATACTAATGTAGCTGATGTTTCAAACTCTATTTATACATGTGGAAATAACTATGTAGTAGTTTGTTTATCTGCAATACATGAACAAGGGCCAAAGAGTTTAGAGGAAGTAAGAGACTTTGTTTCTTTATTAGTTACTAAAGATAAACAGTACGAACTTATCTCTTCAAAAATACAGGACTCTAGCTTAGAGTCAGTTGCTACTTCTTTTGGAATTGATGTTAAAACAGTTTCTGCTGTTAATTTTGCTAACCCAAATGTAAACGAACTAGGAAATGAATTCGCTTTTGTTGGTGTAGTAAATTCTACTGATATAGCTTCTACTTCCTCAGTTTTTAAAGGAAGTAATTCTGCTTTTATTATATCGGTAATTTCTAAATCAGAAAATTCAATCACTGAAGCTAACGATAGTCAGAAGAAAGAAATTAATACATCTAATGTGAATGGTGTCTTTTATAATGCAGTAATGACTCTTCTTAAAGAGAATGCTAATGTTGTAGATAGTAGAATTAGATTCTATTAAACTAAGAAATATATTTTAAGTAAGAAACTCCTGTCGAAAGATAGGAGTTTTTTTATCTCAATATATTCATTCTATATGAATTGAGGTTTAAGAATATAAAGAGAAGTATCGTAAAGGATAATAAAGAGGACCCTCCGTAACTCATAAATGGCAAAGGAATACCAATTGTTGGAGCTAATCCTATTGTCATCCCTAAATTAATAAGCAAATGCATGAACAAGATGCAAGCAACACTATATCCGTATACCCTGCAAAATTGTGACTTCTGTTTTTCAGAAAGGTAAATTATTCTTAAAAGTAAAGATGTAAATACAACTAAGAAAAATAGACTTCCTAGAAATCCCCATTCCTCACCAACAGTACAGAATATGAAATCTGTACTTTGTTCGGGAACAAAATCAAATCGTGTTTGTGTTCCCTCTAAAAATCCTTTCCCAAAGAATCCCCCTGAACCAATAGCAATTTTTGATTGAATTAAATTGTACCCCGCTCCATGTGGTCGATCTAACTTGCCTAATAGTACTAAAATCCTTTCTGTCTGATGTGGGGCAAGAATGTAATTAACTACATAATCTACACTGAAAATAATACCATTTGCAAATAATGCCAAAATAGAAGATATCTTAATACTCCTAATCCTTTTGGAACTAATAATGAAGATTATAATGATGATACTTGTAGCTATTATAGATACTTGCCATGCAGTCATTAGTAAGGAAGCTAGAGATAATGAGAAAGCTAAAATAGCTACTATTAAAACATTCCCTGATAAACCTTCTCTATAGAATACTAGAACAAAAGAAGTAAATACAAGTGCGGTACCCAAATCATTTTGTAATACAATTAGTAGGAAAGGAACTAGTATTATTGCATAACTTTTCACCATAGATTGTAAGGAAAATTGATGTTGCTTATTGATGCTAAACATCTTAGCTAATGCTAAAGCAGTAGTAAATTTTGAAAATTCAGATGGTTGTATTTTAAATTTCCCAAAAGAAAACCAAGAGGTAGCTCCTCCTGTAGAGTCAGTTTTAAATAGTACTGCTATTAATGCAATAATTATAATTCCGTAAAAGATAAAAGATAAACTATCAAAAAACCTCCAATCAATTATTAGAATTGTAAAACCAACAAATATAGATAATCCGATAAATAATAGCTGTCTTCCGTGTTTTGTATTTAAATCAAAAATAGTATTAACTACATCATCATTATACATGGAAGCGTAAATGTTAATCCATCCAAAGAATACTAAAATTAGATATAATAGGATAGTTATCCCATCTATCTTTCCGAATATTTCGCTAGTTCCTCTCATTGTATTCTAAGTAGGTTTCCATTAATTATTCTTCTTTCTCTATTTGGGTAATCAGTATTTCCTTTCAGATACTTTTCTATCATTAATGTAGCTATAGGTGCGGCCCATGTAGAACCCCATCCTCCATTTTCTACATATACTGCAATTGCAATTTCTGGGTTTTCTTTTGGAGCAAATGCTATAAATATAGAATGATCCTCTCCGTGAGGATTTTCAGCAGTACCTGTTTTTCCGCAAATGATAATCCCTTCTACTTTTGATTCTATAGCTGTACCATCTTTTAGATTAAAAACCAGTTCCATTCCATCAATTACAGTTGTAAAATGTTTGGCTGCGATAGAACTATAGTGTTTCTGTTTGAATTTAGAAGGAATAGTGTCATTTTCTATCTCCTTTATTATGTGAGGAATGTAATAATACCCTCTGTTTGCAAGTATTGCACTTAAGTTTGCCATTTGTATAGGACTAACTAATAATTCTCCCTGTCCAATTGACATAGATAATATGGTGCTTGATTTCCATCTTTTGTAATATTTATCGAAATAATCTGCATTTGGGACAAATCCTTTAGTTCCTAATTTGAAATCATTATTTAAATAATTTCCAAAACCAAAACTTTCAATATGTTCTTTCCAAACTGCATATCCTTCTTGTACTGTATTGTACTCGGAGTAAAAGTTTTCCCAAACATTACAAAAATAAGAGTTGCAAGACATAGCGATTGCAGTTTTTAAATTTACAGCAGAAGGATGTTCATGACATCCCATTTTTCTATTATTTCCAAACTCGAAACCCATATTACAGAAGTAAATATTGTTTTTATTTAAACTTTCTTCTTGTAGAGCAATTAAACTATTTACTAATTTTAGAGGAGATGCTGGAGGATATGTTCCTTTTAAAGCTCTATTGAAAAGGGGTTTGTTTTCATCTAATGACATAGCGGTATAGTTTACTGATCTAGATCTTCCCTTCATATCATTAGGATTGTAATTGGGTGCTGTAATTAATGTTAATATTTCCCCGCTATTTGGCTGAATAGCCACTATGGCTCCAATTTTATTATGCATTAATAACTCTCCGTACTCTTGTAAGTCAATATCTAGGGTAGTGGTGATGTTTCCCCCATGAATTGCTAAGGAATCGTGTTTTCCATTATTAAAACTCCCTTGTGGTCTGTTCTTAGAGTCTACCAGAATTAACTTCATTCCTTTATGTCCTCTTAATGAGGTTTCATAAGAAGATTCAATGCCAGTTCTTCCTTCTAAATCTCCTTTAGTGTAATATTTTTCTTTTGCCTTTTCCTTACCTACTTCACCTAAGTAACCTATTACATGTGCAGCTATATCTACTGGATAATCTCTTGTTGTATTTACTCGAATATAAAACCCATTAAATGTATTTAAAAGCTCCTGAATTTTATGTGCATTCTCAGTATTTAATTGTTTTGAAAATACACTTTCTTTATAGTCAGAATAACTTTTTGTTTCTTTTAGTTTCCTTATGAATTCTTCTTTTGTTATTTCTGCAAGATTACAGAGTGAAAGAGTGTCCATACTTTTCACTTCTCTAGGTATTACCATTAAATCATAAGAAGCTATGTTCGATACAATCAACTTCTTATTTCTATCATAAATTAAACCTCTTGCAGCTTGTTGTACTTCAAATCGGATAGCATTGTTTTTTGCTGACTTTTTATATTGAGAATCTATAATTTGAATGTAGAATAACTTGATAAGTAAAATAAGAATTACAGAAAGGAAAATACCTTTTACTATTTGTTGTCTTCCTTGTAATTGCCTCATTATTATTCCTTAGTTTTAAATGTAAATAACTGAAATATTAAAATGATTATATAAGTAACAACAGAGCTTAATATTATTTTTAGTGTTAAATAAAATAAATTAATAGTTGAAAAATGTTCTAGTAAAAAGATGAAACTATTATGAATAAAAATAAGGGATAAAGCGTATACACTAAAGGTCTTTATGCCTAAAATTTTAAGATTTAGTTTTTCTTTTTCATCAATTAAATTTTTAGGAATAAGTACTTTATTAATGTAAGGCTTTATAAAGGATAAGAAGACTAATGCTGATGAGTTTAAACCAAGGTTTCCTTCAAATATATCTAAACTAAATCCTAAAATAAAGGCGTAAATTAACAGAAACCATTTTTCGGTATTTTGAGGTAAGGTAATTATTAATATTACATATACTAACGGATTGATATAACTTAAAAAATAAATATTATTTAAGAATAATACCTGCAGAAGTATAAAAAGTGGAGCTACCCAAATATATGTATATATATCTTTCATTTATAATGATTCTATTTCATGTATATGTAAGTTTTTAATGATGTAAATATCAGAAACAGAATTCATGTCATTTATAAACTTCACAGTTATATTGTATAGTCCATTTTCGTTCCCTTTTTGGAAAGATGAAACGGTCCCTATACTAATTCCATTAGGATAAGTATCGCTAAATCCATTAGTGCAAATTGTGTCTCCAATACTTATTTCAGCATGGTTAGGTATATCTTTAATTTTTGCATACATATAATTAATTCCATCCCATTTTAATGATCCATTCTGTCCACTTTTCACATGAGAAATACTTACTGATGATTTTTGATTTAATATAGAAATAACCTTAGAGTAGTTTTCAGAAGTACTATGTACTCTACCTATAACTCCCTGTTGTACTGTGACTCCCATTCCGATTTGTATTCCATCTTTTTCTCCTTTATTAATGATAATAAAATTATCACTTTTAAAGATAGAGTTTTTAATTATTCTGGAAGTAATATAGGATTGTAATTCTGTATTAGCGTTATATTCTTCTTTACTTAATAGAGAGTATAGTTTTGCATTTTCTCTTTTTAAGTAGTTGTTTTCATCCTTCAGTTTTATATATTGATTTGCATTAGCATAATGAGAGTAAATAGCTCCCGTATATTCTTGTGTGAACGATAAGAATCTACTTTCTTGAAATTTATGATTAGACATATAAAGATACAATGAGAGACTTTCTATCAAAATAAATATTAGAATAAAATGATATACTTTAATAAATCGAAATAAATTTCTCATTATTTATGTTACTGAATAAGAAATGAATATCCAGATGTATTTTTTAATGCAATTCCTGTTCCTCTAGCTACGGCTCTTAAAGGGTCTTCAGCAACATAAACAGGTAGTTTTGTTTTTAATGAAATTCTCTTATCTAGCCCTCTCAACATTCCTCCCCCTCCTGTTAGGAACAGTCCTGTGTTGTAGATGTCTGCAGATAAAGCTGGGGGTGTAGTGAATAATGCATTCATAATTGCAGCCTCAATTTGTTCAATAGAATTATTTAGAGCGTTTGCGATTTCTTTGTAAGTTACTACTACTTCTTTTGGTATTCCATTCATTAGATCTCTACCGTGTACTGCAAAGTTGGGTGGTGGGTCTTCTAGTTCTGTTAATGCAGAACCAACTTGGATTTTTATTTTCTCAGCCATATTATCTCCAATTGCAATATTGTATCTAGTCTTCATGTAGTTCTGAATGTTATTCGTGAACTCATCTCCTGCTACCTTAATAGATTTATCTGTTACAATTCCTCCAAGTGATATTACAGCAATTTCAGTTGTTCCACCTCCAATATCAATAACCATATTTCCTTCTGGTTCCATCACATCAATACCAATACCAATGGCAGCTGCCATTGGTTCATGTATTAACCATACTTCCTTTGCTCCTGCGTGTTCTGCAGAATCCATTACAGCTCTTTTTTCTACCTCAGTTATCCCAGAAGGGATACAGATTACCATCTTTAATTGTACAGGGAAAATAGTTTTTGGTCTATTAATCATGTTGATAAATCCTCTAATCATCTGTTCTGCAGAATGGAAATCAGCAATTACTCCATCTTTTAAAGGACGGATAGTTCTAATCCCTCTATGTGCTCTTCCATGCATTTGTCGAGCTCTCTTTCCAAATGCAATAACTTCACCAGTCTTAACATCTTTGGCGACAATTGATGGTTCGTCTACTACAACCTTATCGTTATGAATAATTAGTGTGTTTGCTGTTCCTAAATCAATAGCAATAGATTCTACCATGAAGTCAAAAAATCCCATATTATTTTATTTTTAGTGTTTAAAGTGTCTATATCCTGTTATAACCATTTTCATCTCATTATTATTGCAGTAATCAATCGATAAATTATCTTTTATTGACCCTCCTGGTTGAATTACACATTTCACTCCTTCGTTGTCGGCTATCTCTACACAATCAGGAAAAGGGAAAAATGCATCTGATGCCATAACCGCCCCATTTAAATTAAAATTAAAGTTTTTTGCTTTTGTAATTGCTTGTTTTAAAGCGTCTACTCTTGAGGTTTGTCCTACTCCACTAGATAATAGTTGTTTATTTTTAACAAAAACAATAGTATTTGATTTTGTATGTTTACAAACTTTAGAAGCAAATTTCAAATCTAAAAGTTCATCTTCTGTTGGAGAAAGAGTAGTGACCGTTTTCATGTCAGAAATTTGATCTGTTTGTAGATCTTTATCTTGAGATAATACTCCGTTTAATACCGTTCTGAATTGAGATTTAGGTAATATAACTTCCTTTTGCATTAAGATAACTCTATTCTTTTTCGATTTTAAAATTTCTAAAGCATCTTCACTGTATGAAGGAGCGATAATTACTTCAAAAAATATTTTATTTATTTCTTCAGCAGTAGTACGGTCTAACTCTTGATTCGTGATAAGTACTCCACCAAAAGCAGATACAGGATCTGCTTCTAGAGCATCTTTCCAACTATCTACTAAAGTATTTCTACTTGCAATTCCACATGCATTATTGTGTTTCATTACAATAAATGTAGTCTCTTCAAATTCAGAAATTAGACTTACTGCTGCGTCAACATCTAATAAATTATTATAGGATAATTCTTTACCATGTAATTGATCAAACATCTCAGATAGGTTTCCGAAAAACACTCCTTTCTGATGAGGGTTTTCTCCATATCTTAAGGTTTTATTTTCTACTACAGATTGTTTGAAAACAATTTCTTCTTCATTAAAATAATTGAAGATAGCTGTGTCGTAATGAGATGAAATATTAAATGCTTTTCCAGCAAATTTATTTCTTGTATTTAAGTCTGTATCTCCCTTTCCATTTTCTAAAATAGAAAGTAGTTCTGAGTATTGACTCCTTTCAGATACAATTAAAACATCTTTAAAGTTTTTAGCTGCTGCTCTTATTAATGAAATTCCTCCTATATCTATTTTTTCAATAATATTTTGTTCAGGAGCTCCTGAAGAAACTGTTTTTTCAAAAGGGTATAAGTCTACAATTACTAAATCAAATTCTGGAATATTATATTGATTTAATTGTTCTTTATCAGACTCTAATTCTCTTCTTGATAATATACCTCCAAATATATTTGGGTGTAAAGTTTTTACTCTTCCTCCCAAAATAGATGGGTAAGAAGTTAGATCTTCTACTCTATTTACCTTTATTCCCTCCTCTTCAATAAATTTTTGTGTGCCACCTGTAGAATATATTTCTATTCCTAGTTGGTTTAACTGTTGTACAATTGGCCCGAGTCCATCTTTATGGAATACGGAAATTAGTGCGTTTTTAATGATTCTTTTTTCTGACATTTAAATTATGAGTTAGTATTGCAATTTTACTTAAATCCTAGAGGATTTGAAAGTGATTAGAAAGAGAATATTTAATGTGTTAATAACTTTTAAAACTATAAAAAGGACTTACTTAGTAAAGTATTTTTTTACAGATTTCAATTGCTTTAGTTGCTGAATTTACTTCTGAGATTACTAAAGAAAGTTTATTGTTTTTTTCTTTCATACTACAAGTAGTAAAGTGGTGTTTTAAGTATTCTAATATTTTTCCGAAAACATCGGATTCGAAATATAAAGAATCGGATTTTGTTGTAAAATAAGCTCTCATCTGTCCATTTTTCAATAATAATCTTTCAAACCCTATTTTTTTTGCAATCCATTTCAGTTTCATACTCGATATTAAATCTGATACAGAAGCGGGTATTATACCGAATCTATCTTCTAGGTTATTCTGAAATAGGATTAATTCTTCCTCATTCTTTAGGGAGTTTAATTCTTTATAAATATTTAATCTTTCTTCAATATTTGAAACATAAGTATCAGGAATTAGTATTTCTAAATCGGTATCAATTTGACAATCTTTAATAAAGTATTGTTCCTTTTCTTCTTTAAATAATTCTTTAAATTTCTCTTGTTTTAACTCCTCTACTGCTTCATTTAGTATTTTTTGATACATCTCAAATCCTATCTCATTTATAAATCCACTTTGGTCGGCACCAAGTAAATCCCCTGCACCTCTTATGTCTAAATCTCGCATAGCGATACTAAATCCACTTCCTAAATTAGAAAATTGTTCTAAGGCTTTTAATCTCTTTCTAGAATCGTCCGAAAGTTGGTGGGAAGGAGGACTAATTAAGTAGCAAAATGCTTGCTTATTTGACCTTCCTACTCTTCCTCTCATTTGATGAAGGTCAGAAAGTCCGAAATTATTTGCATTGTTGATTAATATAGTATTTGCATTTGGTACATCTACACCATTTTCTACAATAGTAGTCGATACTAATACATCATAATCGCCTTCAATAAATCCTAACATTAATTCTTCTAATACTTTTCCCTCTAGTTGACCATGTCCAATTCTTACTTTTGCATTTGGCACTAGTCGTTGTATCATTCCGGCTACTTCTTTTATGTTATCTATTCTGTTATGGATGAAAAAAACTTGTCCGTTTCTTGATATTTCGTACTGTATTGCATCTCTAATTATTTCTTCATTAAACTGTACTATTTCTGTATCAATAGCAATTCTGTTTGGTGGAGGTGTGTTAATTACTGACAAATCTCGTGCTCCTAGTAATGAAAATTGTAAAGTTCGTGGTATAGGAGTTGCAGATAAGGTTAGAATATCTACATTTTCTTTAAAGTTTTTTAGTTTATCTTTTATGTTTACACCAAATTTTTGTTCCTCATCAATTATTAATAATCCTAAATCTTTAAAATTTATATCTTTGCCAACTATTCGGTGAGTACCAATAAGTATATCTATTTTCCCCTCCTCTAATTTACTAAGAGTTTCTTTTTGTTTTTTTGGAGTTTTAAATCGATTAATGTAATCTACTTGACATGGAAAATCTTTTAATCTGCTTTTAAAAGTTTTATAATGTTGAAGTGCTAAAATTGTGGTAGGAACCAATATTGCTACTTGTTTATTGTCTGCTACCGCCTTAAATGCTGCTCTTACTGCAAGTTCTGTTTTTCCAAATCCTACATCTCCACAAATCAATCTATCCATTGGAGTTTCTTTTTCCATATCTTCTTTTATAGATATAGTTGCAGTATTTTGATCCGGTGTATCTTCCCACATGAAAGATGCTTCTAATTCATGTTGTAAATAGGAATCAGGAGAATAGCAAAAACCTTTTACTGTCTTTCGTTTTGCGTATAGTTTGATTAGATTAAAAGCTATGGTTTTTATCCTGCTTTTTGTTTTACTCTTTGTAATTTGCCATTTAGTTCCTCCTAACTTATTTACACTAGGTTTATGACCTTCTTTTCCTGAAAATTTTGATATTTTATGTAAGGAATGAACACTGAGGTACAGTAAATCTCCTCCTTTATAAATCAGTTTTATACTCTCTTGTTTTTTTCCGTTATTATCAATTTTATGTAGTCCTGCAAACTCACCTACACCATGGTCAATATGTGTTACAAAATCACCAATTTGCAAATTAGTAAGTTGTTTTAGGGTAATAGATTGTTTGTCAGTAAATTTAGTTTTAGATTTGAACCTATGGTGTCTATTGAAAATTTGATGATCAGTGTAAACCGCAATTTTATTGTCGTTATCAATAAAACCTTCTCTTAAGCTAGTTACTAAAATGCTATAAATTATTTCTTCCTTCGAGTTTTCTAATATCTGATTAAATCGTTCTTCTTGCTGATCGG
>TARA_B110000879_G_scaffold192_1_pt1 | contig 16672 bp, 16 predicted proteins | sample TARA_B110000879 | Tara Oceans TARA_B110000879 (sample SAMEA4398094) | marine metagenome | biome: Polar Biome; feature: [SRF] surface water layer (ENVO:00010504); material: water (ENVO:00002006), including particulate matter (ENVO:01000060) such as... | depth 5 m
CTCGACGCTTATCTCATCGACCAAGACATGTTAAACGCCCCTGTTTTGATGAAAGACAGTGTGGTCGGCAAAAAAGTATCGGCGCGAAACGATTTGGACCGTGGCCAGTTAGCAGCGATCAGCAGGTAAATGATGAATCTTATAGTCGACACAGCAGTGATTGAATTTTGAATCGAACTGATTTTGTTCGGCAAATGCCGGGACAGTCCGCAGATCTTGCTCGTCGCGTGAGCATTTGGCAGCGTATGCACATTGATCCAATACTGTTGCTTTTACTGTTAGCGCTTACGGTGTTTGGATTACTGGTGCTGTATAGCGCCGGCAATCAAAATAGTGCGATTCTTGTCCGTCAGGGGCGTTTTTTACTAATAGCCTACATCGGAATGATCGTTATTGCGCAATTTAACGTGGAGCGTGTCAAGCGCCTAGCACCGCTAGCGTATGTGGTCGGTATATTGTTATTAATAGCGGTGCCACTAGTCGGCGTTGGTGCAAAAGGTGCGCAGCGATGGTTAAGTTTGGGAGGGTTTCGGTTTCAACCCTCAGAAGTGATGAAACTCGTAGTGCCAATGGCGGCGGCCTGGTATTTTTCCTCGAGGGCGTTGCCTCCACGATTTAAATATATCCTTGTCAGTCTTGTAATGATTGCAGTGCCCACTTTTTTAATTGCCCGTCAGCCTGATTTGGGCACCTCTATTTTGATAGCGGCATCAGGTCTTTTTGTGTTGTTTTTATCGGGCATTGGCTGGCGCTTTATTTTTGGCGCCGGCGGCTTGGTACTATGCTCGGCATGGCCTATGTGGCAATTTGTATTATTAGACTATCAGCGGACCAGAATTCTTACCCTCCTGAATCCGGAAAGCGATAAGCTGGGTGCCGGATGGAATATTATTCAGTCAAAAACAGCGATTGGTTCCGGTGGCTGGGATGGCAAGGGGTGGACAAACGGAACCCAGTCACAACTGGATTTTCTACCGGAGAGTCATACGGATTTTATTATTGCTGTACTGGCTGAAGAGTGGGGTTTACAGGGAGTCTTGGTTTTATTGAGTCTTTATGTGGCCATCATTTTCCGAGGCTTATGGATAGGTGTTAATGCTCAGCACAGTTTTGGCCGTTTGCTTGCGGGCAGTATTACTTTAACTTTTTTCGTCTATGTTTTTGTTAATATGGGAATGGTATCGGGTTTGTTGCCAGTTGTTGGAGTACCATTGCCACTGGTTAGTCAGGGCGGGACGTCACTGGTAACACTGTTGGCGGGTTTTGGTTTATTAATGGCAATTAGCACCGAAAAACGTATCATCGGGCAGTGATTGTCGTTCCCGAAAAGTCAAGAATACAGTATGGTAGTAACTACAGTTTTAGGTTGTTGGACGGTTTTTTTTCGGAAGGAGACGCGGGTGATGTTTAGGAAGATAGCACTTGGTGCGAAGGTATTGTTGGTTGCAGTTTGTTTTGGTCAGTATGCTATTGCTGATGATAATTATGCAGATCATCCCATGGCGCTGGCATTTGTAGAAAAAATGGTTTCGACGCACAATTTCGATCGGAGTTATATGGAAGCCGCTATGGCTAGCGCCACGCGCAAACAGTCGATTTTGGATGCAATCGCCCGACCTGCCGAAAAGACAAAAACCTGGGGCCAGTATCGCAAGATTTTTGTCACCGAAAAGCGGACTAAGCTTGGACGTGAATTTATGAAAACGTATGCTGATACGTTGGCGAGAGCTGAGCGAGAATTTGGCGTACCAACGGAAATTATTGCCGCAATTATAGGTGTTGAAACCCGCTATGGTCGCCAAAAGGGCAATTACCGAGTGCTGGACGCGTTGACCACGCTGAGTTTTGATTATCCCCGCCGAAGTAAGTTTTTCAGTGGCCAGCTTGAAGAATATTTTTTGCTGGTGAAAGAGCAAAATTTTGATGCCGAAACCGTGAAAGGGTCTTATGCCGGTGCGATGGGTTACGGTCAATTTATCCCGAGTAGTTACCGCCATTACGCCATCGACTTTGACGGTGATGGTGTGGCTGATATTGTTAATAACCCGGTAGACGCCATTGGCAGTGTAGCCAATTATTTTAAGTCGCACGGCTGGGTTCCTGATGGGACGGTGACGGTGACGGCTACCGTGACTGCAGATCATAATGTCGATACGGCAAACCAGAAATTGCGGCCAAAACTGACGGTTGCTGAATTAAATGACCACGGTTTTATTCCCTCGTTCAAGATAGCAAATGACCAGCTTGCAACAGCGATGCGTCTAGTCGGCGACAGTGGTGACGAATACTGGATTGGATTGCATAATTTTTATGTGATTACTCGATACAACCATAGCAAGCTCTATGCGATGGCGGTTTATCAACTAAGCAATGAATTGCGGGCTCAATAGCAATTTGAATGGCATATGGCGATGAGAGTTTGGTGGGCAATTTTAACGTTAACCTTGGTCGGCTGTCAGTCAGTTGGGCGGATATCTGAACAAAAGGATGGCGCGCCGCAACACCAAGTTAGTGCTGACACAATTGTCGATGCAATTCCCCGCAAAGACGCCGTTACTCGGGCGGGAAATAAAAACCCTTACACAGTTTTGGGCAAGACCTATCATTTGTTACCAACCAGTACGGGCTACAATCAGCGGGGAGTGGCCTCTTGGTACGGGACTAAGTTTCAGGGGCGACCAACGGCCAACGGAGAGCCTTACAACTTGTATGGAATGACAGCTGCGCACCGCACCTTGCCAATTCCTGCTTATGTTCGAGTGACTAATCTGGATAACAACCGCACGGCGATTGTTCGTGTTAATGACCGAGGTCCATTTCACGACGACCGTATTATCGACCTATCCTACGCGGCGGCGGTAAAACTCGGCTACGCAGAGAAAGGCACGGCGCGGGTACTGGTTGAAACGATCGAGCCGGATACAGCTCCTGTGTCTCGTATCGCCGCTGTTGCTGTGGTTCCGCAGGCCAGCTATTTTTTGCAGATCGCAGCCTTCAAAGATTTGGCCTTAGCGAATAAATTGAGGGACGAGTTGTTGAGTCAAACGCAGCAGACGGTATCGATTAAACCTAGCCCGTCAGGGGGGTTCTATCGCGTGCAATTAGGGCCCATGTCGACATTAGCATTAGCCGAAAAAGTGAGTGAAAAATTGGTCTTATTGAATTTCTCGCAACCGCAATTAATACGTCCATGACATCACCTTAGGTGATTGGTACGATAACTCGCGTCAATCTAACGCCATTTTAATCATCAGCGATAAACCACACTATGCATAAATACCTGATCATCGTTAGTTCACTCTTTTTTGCTCATTGGGTTGCCGCCGCACCTGCGGTTATTCCTGCGCCGCCGAGTATTGCTGCCAGCGGGTATATCCTTATTGACGCCGATAGCGGTCGCGTGATCACCGAAAAAAATGCGGATGAGAAGTTGCCGCCAGCGAGCCTGACAAAACTCATGACCAGCTATGTGCTGTCCTATGAACTCGCTGAGGGTAATGTTGCCAATACGGATATGGTGACGATTAGCGAAAATGCTTGGGCGCAAAATCCTACCTTTGCAGGCTCTTCCCTGATGTGGATAGAAGTCGGCAAGCAAGTAAATTTGAAAGATCTACACAAGGGTGTTGTTATCTCGTCAGGCAATGATGCCAGTGTTGCGGTTGCAGAGCATTTGGCGGGCAGTGAGAGTGCATTTGCCGACGTGATGAATCAGCATGCCGCACTTCTTGGAATGACGGGTTCTAATTTTGTTAATGCCCATGGACTGCCTGATGCAGAGCACTATATGACAGCGCGCGATTTGGCGATTTTGTCAAAGGCGATATTAAAATACCCTGAAGAGTATGCACTCTATAGTCAGCCGGATTACACCTATAATAATATCACCCAAACTAACCGAAACCGCTTATTGTGGAAGGACGATAGTGTAGATGGTTTGAAAACCGGTCATACAGAAGAGGCGGGTTTTTGTCTTGTTTCTTCAGCAAAAAGGAATGGTATGCGGTTGATTTCGGTGGTGATGGGCGCCAAGAGTCAATCGGCTAGAGAGATTGAATCGCAAAAGCTGTTGTCGTATGGATTCCGCTATTTCGAAACACATCCGTTATATTCGGCAGGTGACGCATTAACAGCGACAAAAATATGGGCGGGTGCTAGCGACTCGCTGTCGCTGGGCGTTGAGCGCGACATACATTTGACGATACCCCGCGGTAAACATAAGGATATCGAAGCGGTTATGGATCTGGCGGAATTTATCAAAGCGCCAGTATCTGCGGGTAATGAATATGGCGAGTTGGTCATTCGGCTCGATGGTGAAGAGCTCTTAAGAGAGCCGTTGTTTGCGTTGGAATCCATTGAACAAGGTGGAATATTTAAACGTTTGTGGGATGCCATTGTCCTGTTCGTTATGCAATTGTTCTAGGGAGAAGTGTGGTGACTGATCAAGAGCCCCCCAGAATTGAGTTCCCCTGTGATTATCCGATTAAAGTACTGGGGCGGCACACGAGTGATTTTCGCGCTGTGGTTGTTGAGGTTATGCGCCAACATGCAGGGGACATTACCGACTCGCAGGTCAAAGAGCGGCCCAGTGGCAAGGGCACATTTGTCGCGGTGACTGTGACAATTACAGCTACCGGAAAGGACCAGATCGACGCCATATTCGTTGATCTCAAAGCAACAGGCCGAGTTACAATGGTGTTGTGATGGACGGCGACGTTTATTCCTCATCGTTTCAGACAGAGGCTGCGATTACGCAGCAGTTGCAGACTCGCCATTTTGGCTTGATAGACTACCAATCTGCTTGGGAGGCGATGCAGGCCTTTACCCAGCAACGAACGGCGTCAACGATTGATGAAATCTGGTTTTTGCAACATCCAGCTGTCTTTACGCAAGGTCAGGCGGGTAAAGCAGAGCATCTGTTAGCGCCCGGTGATATACCAGTAATTCAGGCAGATCGAGGTGGACAAGTGACTTATCATGGTCCGGGACAGCTGGTGGCTTATTTGCTGATTGATCTCAGGCGCCGCGGCTTGGGTGTGAGAGCGCTGGTGACGGCTATTGAGGCAGCGATTGTTACTTTGCTGTCGCAGTATAGAATCAGCGCTAGTCCTCGTCCTGATGCTCCTGGGGTTTACATCACTGACCCCGTTTCCAATCGTACTGGCGCAAAAATTGCGCAGCTCGGCCTGCGTGTTCGACGAGGTTGCAGCTTTCATGGGCTCAGTCTGAATGTCGATATGCAGATGGAGCCCTTCACGCGGATTAATCCCTGTGGTCATGTCGGCTTGGCAGTGACTAATATGGCGATGGAGTGTGATGAGGTTCCGTCGGCCAGCACGCTGTCACAGCAGTTGACGGAATATTTTATGGCTGATCTTGGTTATACTGTGGTCAGCAAAAGCGGCGATGGCAGATTGCCTGTTTTACCCCCTCCGAATGATCGCTGAGTGTTTACAGCCCACATTCGGGATAAAACGTTAGAGACTATAGATTAATGAGTGATACCCCGATGAAGACCACCGACTCGACCAGCCTTGCCAAGCCTCGTCCGAAAAAAGTTGTACAGGGCGAAAAATTGCGAGGAGCGGACAAGGTATCTCGAATTCCAGTTAAAATTATCCCTACGACGGAGTTCCTAAAAAAGCCCGATTGGATTCGGGTGAGAATGCCAATTAGTCCAGAAGTGACTCGTATTAAACAGACACTTCGAAAGCACAAGCTCGCCTCTGTTTGCGAAGAGGCACAATGTCCAAATCTGGGTGAATGTTTTAGTGGTGGTACCGCCACGTTTATGATCATGGGAGAAATCTGTACGCGGCGCTGTCCATTTTGCGACGTTGCGCACGGCAGACCTAATGCTCTCGACATTGATGAGCCCCGACAGTTAGCTCTTGCTATTGCTGATATGGGTTTGAAATATGTGGTTATTACGTCGGTTGACCGCGATGATCTTAAAGATGGTGGTGCGCAGCATTTTTCCGACTGCATCAGAGAAACACGAGCGTTGATGCCCGGTATCAAGGTAGAAATATTGGTTCCAGATTTCCGTGGACGTATGGACGTTGCCTTGGATATTTTGGTGCAGGAGGCGCCGGATGTGTTTAATCACAATCTGGAATCTGTACCCAGTCTGTATAGAAAAATCCGTCCGGGGTCAGACTATCAATGGTCGCTTGATTTGCTGAAAAACTACAAGCTCCGACGCCCTGATGTACTGACTAAATCCGGGTTGATGCTGGGCTTAGGGGAAACGGCGGAGGAATTAATACAAGTGATGAAGGACATGCGTGAACACGATATCGATATGATCACCATGGGGCAATACTTGCAGCCTAGCAGAGATCATCTGCCGATCGATCGCTATGTCACCCCTGAAGAGTTCGATGAGTTCGGTCGTATTGCTGAGGAGCTCGGATTCAAGGCAGTTGCCAGCGGTCCTTTAGTGCGCTCTTCCTACCATGCGGATAAACAAGCCAGCTTGAGCTTGATGAAAAAATAGCAGGTAGCCGGTTGTTGTAAGTTAGAGCGCTGCACCAGCCATTTTTGCGACTAACTGTTCTAACAATATCCAGCTGTTGTCTTTTACTATGCCTTTAACGGATTGGTCTATTCGGTTGGCGGCTATGATGAGCTGACGCAGTTGTTGGGTATTTAAACGTTGTAGCGCAGATTTAGTCATTGCTTTACGCTTGTCCCAGACCCGTTGCCCCTGCAATACCCGGTCAATGCCATTGCCCTGGGCTATCTGCTCGGCGCAATGGCATAGCGTCCTCAGTTCTCGACTGATGGCCCAAAGTAGGGCTAGAGGCTCAGTGCCCTCTGCTTTAAGACCCTGCAGGATTTTCAGGCTTCCGCGAACATCGCCCGCTATCGCTCTGTCGATAAGTCCGAAGACATCGTACCTGGCATTATCGGCAACCGCCGCTGCAATGGTGTCGGCATCGATAATATTGTTCTCAGAAAACAGCCGTAGTTTATCAATTTCTTGGGAGGCGGCTAGCAGGTTGCCCTCCACCCGGTCGGCCAGCATTTGCAGCGCTTCACTATCGGCTTTTAAGCCAACCATATTCAAGCGCTGACTAATCCAACGCGGTAATTGTTTAGCATCAATAGGCCAGCAGGGGACGGATGCGCCTGCTGCCTCGACCGCTTTATACCATTTGGTTCTAGTGCTGGAAGCCTCGAGCTTATTACAGATGATTAGCAACACATTATCGGGGGAAATATTGCCGCTGTATTGCGTCAGGGCTTTGCCGCCAGCATCACCGGGTTTGCCAGTGGGCATTCGTAACTCAATCAGTTTTTTCTCTGAAAATAGCGACATGGCATTGGCGCTTGCCAGTAGATCACTCCAGTCAAAACTTGCGTCAACGTGTAATACTTCACGACTAAAGCCTTGTTTTCGGCAGCACCGACGGATGGCGTCGCAACACTCTTGTACCAACAAACCCTCGTCGCCACTAACGATATATAGCGGTAACAAGGTATTGCTAAGATGTTGCTGTAATTGGTCGTTTCGCAGTCGCATTATTCGTGACAAGTTATCTGTAAGTGGTTGTTGGCTTACTCATTACCAGCCTTGGTAGGGCTGTCAAAGTTGAATGACTGTAATTGTCTGGCAATTTTGGCGGCGAGATTTTGCAGCATCTCTCTGCGTAAAATCTTTTCTTCTTCATTAGCGCTAACAATTTTATTAGGATCATTAGGCATAATTCTCCGTTCTGTTATTTTATTGGGGCCCAAAACTCGCTGCCCGTTTTTATTCAACAATTCGAAATTGACGGTTTCAATAAGTTGGTACTCTATGATGAGTGCTCGCTCACCTAAAGCCGTGCTGCGTTTAGTGCTCAGGCTGTTGAGAACATTTAACTGGTAGTTGGCATCGGCAGCCTGATTGGACAACTGAATGCCAGAGCTGGTTAGCAAATTGCGTAATTCCACTGCCAGCTGTGAGGTTTTGTCGATACCGCCAATGTAAATGGGCTCGACGCCCAGAGGAAGATCAACGTTGCCCCGCAGTTGGAAGCCGCAGGCACTGAGCAGAACTATTGCTGAGATCAATAGTAAACGGCGATGTATTCGTTGAAAAAGTTCCATGATTGACTCGGCGTACTTGATTCGTGATTAAAGTTATTTGACGGCGATTGTGACCAATTTTCCCGGAATGACTTTACGCATTTTTACTTCTTTATTTTCAATGTACTTTATCACGTTGCTGTCAGTGAATGCCTGTTCAAGAATACTCTCTTCACTGGCGTCTGCGGCTACTTCAATTTTGGCTCGCACTTTACCATTGACCTGAACGACCAATTCGATGGTATTGCGGACCATGGCCTGCTCGTCAACCATGGGCCATTGTGCATCAATGACCGCACCAGTGTTGCCCATCGCATTCCACAGCTCATGGCAAAAATGGGGCGCAATAGGCGACAGCATAACAATGATCGCCTGCAGTGCTTCGTGCTCTACAGCTAATCCCTGTTCATTGTCTGTGGGCAATTTTGAAAGATCATTGGTTAATTCCATGATAGCGGCAATCGCGGTATTAAAGGTTAATCGGCGGCCGAAATCGTCGCCTACTTTGGCGATGGTCTCATGCAGCTTTCTGCGCAGTGTTTGTTGGTCTTTGTCGAGGCTGTCGGTATTCAATGCCGGGGCTTTTGCATTCTGCAGGTGATTGTAGACTCGGCCCCACAATCGATGAAGAAATTTATGCGCTCCACCCAGAGCAGAGTCGGACCATTCAAGAGACTGTTCTGGTGGTGCTGCGAACATAATGGAGAGGCGAACACTGTCTGCACCATACTGCTCAATCATTTCCTGGGGGTCTACTGTATTACCTTTTGATTTCGACATTTTAGTGCCGTCTTTCAAAACCATACCTTGGCACAATAAACGGTCAAAGGGTTCGTCGCAGTTGATGAGGCCTTCATCTCTCATCAGCTTGTGGAAGAAGCGTGCGTACAGCAAATGCAGAATGGCGTGCTCTATACCACCGATATATTGGTCGACAGGTAGCCAATAGTTTGCAGCGTCGGCATCCAGCATGCCGTCTTCATAGTCTGGACAGGTAAAACGCGCGTAGTACCACGATGACTCCATAAACGTGTCAAAGGTATCGGTTTCCCGCTCAACAGGAATACCATCGAGTTGGTCTTTTCTCCATTCTGGGTCCGATTTGATTGGCGAGCTGACGCCATCCATGATGACATCTTCGGGCAGTAAAATCGGCAGGCGATCGGCCGGTACAGCGATTTCACCACCGTCAGGGAGGTTGAATATAGGGATAGGCGAGCCCCAATACCGCTGCCGGGATACTCCCCAGTCGCGTAACCGATAGTTTGTTTTTTTCTTACCTTTACCCAGTTTTTCCAAGGCATTGGCGATGCCATCAAAGGCCTGCTGATAGTCGAGGCCGTCAAATGAGCCTGAATTGATGGTGGTGGTATTACCTTTGCGCGCATACCACTCTTGCCAGACTGTTGGGTCGAACCCAGCATCGTTGTTATCGTTACTAGCGATGACCTGAACCACGGGTAAATCATATTTGTTGGCAAAAGCAAAATCGCGTTCGTCATGGGACGGCACCGCCATAACAGCGCCGGAACCGTAATTCATCAATACATAGTTTGCGATCCAGACGGGTACCTTTTCTCCGCTGACTGGATGAATCGTATTAATGCCTGCAGCAACACCTTTCTTTTCCATGGTAGCCATGTCGGCTTCAGCCACTGAACTGGTCTTGCAGTCATTGATAAAAGCTTGCAGCTCAGGGTTATTTTCTGCCAAGGCAAGACTGATCGGGTGTTCAGCGGCGAGGCTGACATAGGTGGCGCCTAACAAGGTGTCAGGGCGCGTGGTATACACATCTATGCTGTCGATTTGGGCAACGGGCTGTTCAAGGTCAAACCGTATGTCGACACCTTCACTGCGACCAATCCAGTTACGCTGCATGGTTTTAACTTGTTCCGGCCAGCCGTCGAGCTGATCGAGGTCTGCTAGCAGTTGGTCTGCATACTCAGTAATTTTGATAAACCATTGCGGAATTTCTTTTCGTTCAACCGGGGTATCGCAGCGCCAACAGCAACCATCAATAACCTGCTCATTCGCCAATACGGTTTCGTCTTCTGGACACCAGTTGACGGCGGAGGTCTTTTTATACACCAACCCTTTTTCATATAGACGAGTAAAAAACCACTGTTCCCAGCGGTAATAATCTGGCTTGCAAGTGGCGAGCTCTTTCGACCAGTCGTAAGCAAAACCCAATTGCTTGAGTTGGTTCCGCATATAGGCAATATTGCTGTCAGTCCATTTCCCTGGTGCAGTATTGTGTTTGACCGCTGCATTTTCAGCCGGCAATCCGAAGGCATCCCAACCCATGGGCTGCAATACATTTTTGCCCAGCATACGCTGATACCGAGAGATAACATCACCAATGGAATAGTTGCGTACATGCCCCATGTGCAGATTGCCACTGGGGTAGGGGAACATTGTCAGGCAGTAGTATTTGTCTTTTTCGGTATCGACATTTGCGACAAAACTATCGTTGTCGTCCCAATATTTTTGGGCTTGCTGTTCAATTGGTTTTGGGGTGTATTTCTCTTGCATTGTGCGCCTGTAGCTTGTCGCTGAATTAGGAGGTCTATAGAGTCTGAGTTAGCCCGCCATTTTAGCAGTAATCACACTAAGACGGATACAGTCGTCTTGGTTTGATTATTACGCAGCAAAAGCAGATCGCCAGCGACAGTAATACAATTGGCCAGCTGCCATAGACGGCAAACGGTGTTGCGCCGCTAAATACCCGAGCTTCTCCAGAAATGACTTCGCGAGTAAATTGCCCGCCGGAAACAACGATCTTTCCACGTTGATCAATGATTGCGCTGATACCAGTACTGGTACTTCGCAGCACGTAGCGACCATTTTCCAGTGCTCGCATCTGCGCCATTTGCAGATGTTGTAACGGACCAATCGATGATCCAAACCATGCATCATTACTCACGGTCACTATCATATCTGCCTTCGGAAACCATTCCGCCACCAGTCCAGGGTAGACTATTTCATAGCAAATCAACGGTGCGAGATTGAGACCTCCCGCAGTGATACCCCGCTGGTTGGGTGGTCCTGGGGAGAAGGACGACATGGGCAAATCAAAAAACGTTATTAGACCTCTAAGAATCCCTTCCAGAGGAACGTATTCACCAAAAGGCACTAACCGTTGTTTATGGTAGATGCCACCACCATCACCAAAGCCCATGATGCTGCTGTGGTATTGATAGGGGGTGTCGGCAGTGGCTGGCTGTAATGTCGGAATCCCGGTAATCAGGCTACTGCCGTTTGCTGCTGACAGTTGGCTAATGTGATCAAAAAAGCCACGGGCGTTGTAGTAAAAGCCCGGGATTGCGGCCTCGGGCCAAATGACTAGGTCGTGAGTCGCCCAAAGTGGCGCACTCAGCTGTTGGTACAAATCCAGTGTGGGTTGATACTGTGAGGCGTTCCACTTCACTTGCTGAGGGATATTCGCTTGCACAAGGGCAACCTTAACTGGCTGCTGATCTGTCGGTGATACCCACTGATGGTCACTGATGATGGCGCCGCTTAGCCACAGTAGTGTGACCAGCATAATAGGTGCTATCTGCCATTGCCGCTGCTGTAATCCGGCGGCAATTACGGCACCGGTTAAGGCGGTAATAAAGCTTAACGTGTAAATGCCGCCTACCGGTGCCCAACCCATCAACGGCGTTTCAAGATGGCTGTAACCCATCAATAGCCAGGGGAATCCGGTTAAAAACCAGCTTCGGAACCATTCTCCCAGGACCAAAACGGCGGCAAAACCTAGATAGCGCCCAGTGGGTTTATCCCTCAGCCAGCGTGAATAAATGAAGAAGGTTGCACTGAGAAGCAGAGCCAGTAACGCGGTGAATAATAACGTCAAAAATGCTGCCAACGGAATGGGCGCAGAGCCATGGATGTGGATACTGACATACACCCAGGACGTCCCTGAGCCAAATAAACCAAGACCGTAAAACCAGCCTCTTTTGGCTGCTTGTCCCGGAGCAAGGTCGGTCATCAACCATGCGATTATCGCCGTGCTAACAATGCCAAAGGGCCACAGGTCAAAGGGCGCTAGTGAAAGGGTTACCAGCGCTCCAGCAATGAGCGCGAGGATATCCCCGGTCCATGCTGTTGACAGCGTTTTGGTCGCGTTCAACGGGGTCTACTCAACCACGGTAGACATACGTAACAAATGAACCTGACGACTATCTGCATTGAGTACTTTGAATTGATATCCATTCACGGTGGTTACTTCGTTTCGACGGGGCAGGTGGCCAAATTTCTGCAAAATAATACCCCCTATGGTGTCGAATTCTTCATCACTAAAACTGGCATCAAACTCGTCGTTAAAGTCATCAATAGGCGTCAGGGCTTTTACAATATAGTCATTCTCGGCCAATTTTTTGATGTACGAATCCTGCTCAACATCGTGTTCATCTTCAATTTCGCCGACAATTTCTTCCAGTACATCTTCAATCGTCACCAGCCCCGCGACACCACCATATTCATCAATAACCATCGCCATATGGTTTCGATTCTCCCGAAAATCCCGTAGTAGCACATTGAGACGTTTACTTTCGGGGACCACAGTGGCGGGACGCAGTAGCGGGGTGATATCAAATTCGGCGGCGTCGTTTTTCAAGATTTGTGGCAGTAAATCTTTCGCCAGCAAGATACCCATGACTTCATCGGTATTTTCACCGATGACCGGGTAGCGAGAGTGGGCGGTCTTGATAATTTGGGGCAGTAGTTCACTGAGTGGCTGGTCCGCTTTGATAATCGTCATCTGTGTGCGTGGAACCATAATTTCGCGAACTTGCATTTCGGAAACCTGCATCGCACCATCGATGATAGTGAGCTCATCACTGTCGATAACGTCGTTATTCTGCGCTATTTCGAGTATCTCACGAAGATCTTTACGAGATTTTGGCTCGGATGAAAATGCGTGGGTTATTTTTTCGAGCCAGGATTTGTCGTCTGACTCGGTGTTATGGTCTTCGGTCATAATTTTGGTTTCAAACCTCCTTGAGGCTTACGCGTTGATAGTCGGCTGATTCGCCATTGATACTATAGGGATTGGCGATCTCTAACGATGCCAAAATTTGTACTTCTAAGGCTTCCATTTCTTCGGCATCGTGATCATTGATATGATCGTAACCCAGTAGATGAAGTGTTCCATGGACAACCATATGAGCCCAGTGGCAGAGGCAGGGTTTATTCTGGGCTTTCGCTTCTTGGGCAACGACGGGCGCACAAATAATCAGGTCGCCCAGTAGCGGGATATCAATGTGATCGGGTAGGTCGGCTGGAAATGACAGCACATTCGTCGGCTTGTTGACACCGCGATAGCGATCGTTGAGATATTGGCTCTCTTCCTCATCGACAATTCTAACGGTCAATTCGACATTTTCTTGGTGAGACGCAACGGCTGCTTGCACCCATTGCTCGAAGCTGGCCGGGGGAGGGTGGTCGTCATCCTCACTGGCAATTTGTAGGTCCACCGCCACGGTTGTCATGTTGGTGCGTTGTCGCCAGACTGGCTATGACGGGGTTTTGGTTCTATGGACTTTAGTTCGCCGTCACAGGACTCGTAGGCATCGACAATTTTCTGCACAAGCGGGTGCCTGACGATGTCGCGGGATTGGAAATAGGTAAAACTAATGCCTTCGACATTTTCGAGTACGCGTATTGCGTGAGTGAGGCCTGATTGAACGCCTCGGGGTAAATCAATTTGGGTGGCATCTCCGGTAATCACTGCAGTTGAGCCAAAACCGATACGAGTTAGGAACATCTTCATTTGTTCTTTTGTGGTGTTTTGGCTCTCGTCGAGAATAATGTAGGCGTCGTTGAGTGTGCGGCCACGCATATAGGCAAGCGGTGCAATCTCGATGATATTACGCTCGATCATTTTGGTGACAGTATCAACACCAAGCATTTCATAGAGGGCATCGTACAAAGGGCGTAAATAGGGATCTATTTTCTGCGCCAGATCTCCCGGTAAAAACCCTAGCTTTTCGCCAGCTTCTACGGCGGGTCTCACCAATAAAATTCTTTGCACCTCTTCATTCATTAGTGACTGCACTGCACAGGCAACCGCCAAATAGGTTTTCCCGGTACCCGCTGGACCAATACCAAAATTGATATCGTTATTCATGACGGCGTGTACATAGCCCTGCTGGTTCTCTCCGCGAGGCTTAATCGTCGCCTTCTTAGTGCGAATCAATGTCACGGGTACAACGGCGCTTGAGGTTATTGACGATGAGTCCTGCAGCGTGTCGGTGCCGGCTTGCTGTAAATTTAAATGAATAGTTTCTGAGTTCAAGCTAACCCCTTCAAGTGCTTCCAGATAAAGACTTTTAAGGACTGCCCCTGCAGCATTGACTGCGAGGGTTTCTCCTCGTATTTCAAAAAGATTGCCGCGATTACGAATATCAACAGACAGGCGCTGTTCAATTTGACGAAGGTGCTCGTCAAATTGACCGCAGAGTGTGGCCAGTGATTTGGGGTCATTAGGTTCCAGAGTGAGAACCTGCTGTACTTGTGATGTTATTTTCAAATTGTTTTTAGCGGCCTAAGCCTAGCAGTTGTGTTGCTGCTAGCATATACCGATTAGAGCCCAAGTAAAACCTTCCTGTCGGAGGGCTAGCAAGTTTATGTCTCAGTTGCTGCCAGTGCCGTTGGAGGTCGTTGCGTTTACCGTTGATTAAACCAGTTGCCCCCGCAGTGAATTGGGTAGCGCTTCGGTGATAGTAACTAATGAAAAACTTCCAATAAGTGATTGATTAGTCGAGGGAAAATTAACAACTCGATTATTTTCCGTACGACCCTGGAGCTCTTTTTCGTCCTTTCTGGAGACCCCAGTTATTAGGATTTTTTCTGTGTTCCCCACCATTTGGCGACTAATCAGTTGGGCCTGTTGATTTATTTGTTGTTGCAGTAGCTTCAGACGCTGCTTTTTAACGGTCTCTGGTGTTTCGTCATCTAATTCTGCTGCTGGGGTGCCGGGTCTGGCACTGTAGATAAAGCTAAAAGACGTATCGAAACCGATCTCGGTGATTAACGCCATAGTATCCTGGAAATCTTGCTCAGTTTCACCGGGAAAGCCAATAATAAAATCTGACGAGAAGCTGATATCCGGACGAATGTCTTTTAGCCTCCTCATTTTTTCAATGTACTCAGCGCGTGTGTGTCCGCGTTTCATCGCCGCAAGGATTCGATCAGAGCCGCTTTGCACGGGCAAGTGCAAATGACTGACTAATTCTGGGATATCTGCATAAGCTTCGATCAAGGCGTCGCTGAATTCTACCGGGTGAGAGGTGGTGTAGCGAATGCGCTCTATGCCGGGAACGGCGGCGACAAAATGCAGTAATTCGGCAAACTCGACAATCTCAGCCTCGTGGTTTTCACCTCGGTAGGCATTAACGTTTTGGCCGAGCAAGTTGACTTCTTTGACACCCTGGCTTGTCAGATGGGCAATTTCTGCAATGACATCATCAAATGGACGGCTGACTTCCTCGCCCCGCGTATAGGGAACTACGCAGAAAGTACAATATTTAGAGCAGCCTTCCATGATTGAAACGAAGGCGCTAGGACCGTCGCTAGAGGGCTCGGGTAGTGCATCGAACTTTTCGATTTCAGGAAACGTAACGTCGACTAACACGGGCCCATCTGGCTTGCTCGCGTTGATCATTTCCGGCACTCGGTGCAGTGTCTGGGGCCCGAAAATCACGTCGACAAACGGTGCTCGTTTACCAATGGCATCCCCTTCCTGGCTAGCGACGCAACCACCAACACCAATAATAAGGTCAGGGTTTGCTTCTTTTAAGTGGCGCCAGCGACCCAGCTGGTGAAAGACTTTTTCTTGGGCCTTTTCACGGATTGAGCACGTATTTAGCAGTAAAACGTCGGCTTCATCAGGGTTGTCCGTGGTTTCGAGACCATGGCTTGTTCCCAGCAAGTCTTGCAGACGATCGGAATCGTACTCATTCATCTGGCAGCCATGGGTTTTGATGTACAGTTTCTTAATCTTGCCGCCTTTGGACGGGCTGATTGGCGCGATGTGCTGGATACTGTTTTTGTCGCTGACGATAACGTCACTCATTGATTCGTGGCCTGGTAAAAAATACAAAGTAAAAATAGCGGGACAGATTATACAGGAAGCGGGTATTTATTGACCACTCTATGTTAAAATCGATGCCCATTAGGTTAATCGTCTGTTTTAGAAGGTAAGCAAAGCACGTATGTCAGAAGCCACCCCCATTTATAAAGTTATTTTTCTTAACCAGAACAAGGTTTATGAACTATACGCTAAAGCGATCTATCAAAGTGAAATGTATGGGTTTGTTGAAGTGGAAGAGTTTGTTTTTGGTGAAGTTAGTCAGATGATTGTAGACCCGGGAGAAGAGAAGCTAAAAAATGAATTTGCCGGCGTGACACGTTCTTATATACCGATGCATTCGATTATTCGTATTGATGAAGTTGAAAAAGAAGGCGTGGGTAAAATTGTTGACGCTCCTGCAAATGGCGGCAGTAATATTGCCGCTTTTCCCTTGCCGGGTGGGGCAAGGCCTAGAACCAATGGTTCTGATTAGATAGAAATACCCGCTAGTGGTTATTGTTC
>TARA_B110000879_G_scaffold62729_1_pt1 | contig 16596 bp, 15 predicted proteins | sample TARA_B110000879 | Tara Oceans TARA_B110000879 (sample SAMEA4398094) | marine metagenome | biome: Polar Biome; feature: [SRF] surface water layer (ENVO:00010504); material: water (ENVO:00002006), including particulate matter (ENVO:01000060) such as... | depth 5 m
CACCTGCGTTTAACGCAATCCATACTTTTTTATATTTACCAAATGAAGTGACTCACGGAGGAACTCATATTAAAGCAGCAGACGATTTAAAACGTACAATGAATATTGTCATCATGGCATTACTTCCTTGTTTGCTTTTTGGAATGTTCAACGCAGGATATCAACATTATGCGGCAATTGACGCAGCAAAAGGAATCGCATCAGAGTTTACGGTGTTGGGATCTTTTTTAACAATGGACAATTTCTGGATTGGAATTATAAAAGTATTACCATTGGTAATCGTTTCTTACGGAGTGGGACTTTTAGTGGAATTTATTTTCGCAGTGATAAAAGGACACGAAGTAGAAGAAGGATATTTAGTAACAGGAATGTTAGTGCCTTTAATTGTACCCGTAGATACACCTTTATGGATGTTGTCTGTAGCAGTTATCTTTGGTGTTGTTATTGGAAAAGAAGTTTTTGGTGGAACAGGAATGAATATCTTAAACCCTGCTTTAACCATTAGAGCCTTTTTATTCTTTGCCTATCCAACGTGGATGTCTGGAGATAAAGTTTGGGTATATGATGCCGTAAATAGAACTGGAACTGCAGATGCTATTTCTGGAGAAACGATGCTTGGAACCTATGCGCAAAACCAACCAGCAAATTATGATTTATGGGAAGCCTTTTTTGGATTCATTCCAGGATCTGTAGGTGAAACTTCAGCTTTCTTAATATTAGTAGGTGCCGCGATTTTAATTTTTACAAAAATTGGAAGTTGGAGAATTATTGTTTCTACCTTCATAGGAGCTGCAGTAATGGGTTTCATTTTCAATCAAATTGTAGCCGCAGATATTATTACAGAATCAAGTAAATTTTATGGCTTAATGAATACCGTTTGGTATGAACATTTAATCATTGGAGGTTTGGCATTTGGAGCCGTATTTATGGCAACAGATCCTGTAACAGCTTCACAAACAAATAAAGGAAAATGGATTTACGGTTTCTTAATTGGTTTTATATCCATCATGATCCGTGTCTTTAACCCTGCCTATCCAGAAGGAGTGTTTTTAGCCATTCTATTGATGAATGTCTTCGCTCCAACCATTGACCATTATGTGGTACAAGGAAATATAAACAAAAGATTATCACGTACTAAAGTTAAAACTGCCTAATTATGAGTAAGAGAACAGATAGTAATAGTTATACAATGATTTTTGCCATTATTATGGTGTTTGTTGTAGGATCTTTGTTGGCTTTTATGGCTTCGTCCTTAAAACCAAACATTGATGAGAATAAAAGAATTGAAAAGCAACAGAACATTTTGTACGCATTAGGCGTAAATGAGAATGAAGGAACAAGTGCTAAATTTGTATCTACAGATTTAGCAGGTACTGCTTTTTCAGAATACATTACAAAGCAAATTGAAGTGCAAGGCGGCAATGAAATTGATAATTCGGATGCCTACTTAATTGATATTAAAAAACAGCAAACCTTAGCCAAGCAAGGAAAACAAAGAAGGTTACCCTTATTTGTTGGTAAAAATAAAAAAGGGGTTACACTTTATGTGGCGCCAATTCGAGGAAAAGGACTTTGGGATGCCATTTGGGGATACGTTGCTATGGATGAAAACATGGTTATACAAGGCGCTTATTTTGATCACAAAGGAGAAACACCTGGTTTGGGAGCAAACATCAAGCAGCGTTATTTTATGGACGACTTTATTGGTGAGCACTTATTAAACGAAGCTGGAGAATTCAAGGGTATTAAAGTTGCCAAAGGAAACAACGACCCAAAAAATTTAGAAAAGACAGATTACGAAGTAGATGCAATTGCCGGTGCTACCATTACAGGAGATGGTGTTTCTGCAATGATTAAGAAAGACTTGGCAATGTATATGCCTTATTTTAAAACATTAAAAAAATAATTATGGGACTTTTATCAAAAAAAGACGCAGCATTACTTACAGACCCCTTAGCAGATAACAACCCGATTACGATTCAAGTATTAGGAATTTGTTCCGCTTTGGCAATTACAGCAGAACTTGAAGCTTCTATTGTAATGTCTATTTCAGTAATGTTTGTATTGGGATTAGGAAACGTGGTAATTTCTTTAATGAGAAATATCATTCCCTCTAAAATTAGAATTATTGTACAACTTATAGTTGTTGCAACCTTAGTAATTATAGTGGATTTAGTGTTAAAAGCATTTGCGTACGAACTCAGTAAGACACTCTCTGTTTTTGTAGGGTTAATTATTACCAACTGTATTATCATGGGGCGTTTTGAAGCCTTTGCTTTAGGAAACGGACCTTGGAGAGCCTTCTTAGATGGTATTGGAAACTCTGTAGGATACGGTGTAATTTTAATCATCGTTGGTTTCTTTAGAGAACTTTTAGGAGCAGGAACCTTATTAGGATATCCGGTATTAGGAAATCCGATTCCAGGAGAATTATCAGGTCTATACGCTTACGGATATGAGAACAACGGATTTATGTTATTGTCACCAATGGCTTTAATTGTAGTTGGAATTATTATCTGGATACAACGTAGTAGAAATACATCACTAATAGAAGAAAATTAAAATTAGCACAAAGTAAATATTTCCAGTTTGCAGTCAAATGCGAACTGAATACTAAGCACTGAAAACTATAAAAAAATGGAACATTTAGAGTTATTTTTCAAATCGATATTTATAGACAACATGGTCTTCGCAACCTTTTTAGGAATGTGTTCTTACCTTGCTGTATCTAAAAAAGTGTCAACCGCTGTAGGTTTAGGAGCTGCTGTAATTTTTGTTTTGGCAGTAACCGTACCTTTAAACTGGTTGTTAGATCAATATATTTTACAAGAAGGCGCCTTAGTTTGGTTAGACCCCGCTTATGGAGTAGACGGAGCTGAAACAATGGATTTAAGTTTCCTTTCTTTCATTATGTTTATTGCAACCATTGCAACAATGGTGCAGTTAGTAGAAATTGTTGTTGAAAAATTTTCACCCTCATTGTACAACTCATTAGGTATTTTCTTACCCTTAATTGCAGTAAACTGTGCTATCTTAGGAGGAAGTTTATTCATGCAATCACGTGAAATTCCTACATTAGCATTATCATTAACCTACGGAGTTGGATCTGGAATCGGATGGTTCTTAGCCATTTTAGCCATTGCAGCCATTCGTGAAAAAATCCGTTATTCAAGTGTTCCCCCAGCCTTAAGAGGTTTAGGAATTACCTTTATCATTACAGGATTAATGGCCATTGGTTTTATGAGTTTTGGAGGAATGTTAACTGGAGGAGATGAAGCAGAAAAAGAGACTCCTAAAGTAGCTACTCAGCTAGAAAATAAAACAGACAAAAAAGAAGCAGTTACAAAAGTGATTGCCGATAACACAAATACAAACAACCAGTAATATGATATTAGCAGCAGGTACAACAGGAACTGTATTAGCAACCGTAGCAGCTTTTTTAGCTATTGTGTTATTATTAGTAACGTTATTATTATTTGTAAAACAAAAATTATCTCCATCCGGCCCAGTAACATTGACCATTAACGGAGAAAGAAAAATTGAAGTGGCTTCAGGAAGTACACTTCTAACGACTTTAGGAGCAGAAAAAATATTTTTACCATCTGCATGTGGAGGTGGAGGTTCATGTGTACAATGTGAATGTCACGTAAACTCTGGTGGAGGGGAAGCCTTGCCTACAGAAACACCACATTTTACTCGTAAAGAGTTAAAACACGGAATCCGTTTAGCCTGTCAGGTAAAAGTAAAACAAGATATGGACATTTCCATTCCAGAAGAGATTTTCGGAATTAAGAAATGGGACGCAGTCGTTGTAAGAAATTATAATGTAGCATCATTCATTAAAGAATTTGTTGTTGAAATTCCACAAGACATGGGGTACAAAGCAGGAGGATATATTCAAGTTGAAATTCCACCTTGTGAAGTGAAGTTTGCCGATATGGACATTACAGCACACCCAGAAGAACACGATACACCAGACAAATTTAAAGCCGAATGGGAGAAGTTTAAACTGAGACCTTTGGTAATGAAAAATAAAGAAGTAATCGAAAGAGCTTATTCAATGGCATCTTATCCAGCAGAAGGAAGAGAGATCATGTTAAACGTTCGTATTGCTACTCCGCCCTTTGATAGAGCAAAAGGTGGCTGGATGGACGTAAACCCAGGAGTTGCTTCTTCATATATTTTCGGTTTAAAAAAAGGAGATAAATGTGTGATTTCAGGACCTTATGGTGAATTTTTCATCAACGAATCTGATTCAGAAATGTTATATGTAGGTGGAGGTGCAGGAATGGCGCCAATGCGTTCTCACTTATACGAATTATTTAGAACCCTAAAAACCGGTAGAAAAGTAACCTATTGGTATGGAGGACGTTCAAAAGCAGAATTGTTTTATATTGAACACTTTAGAGCATTAGAAAAAGATTTCCCAAATTTCAAATTCTATATCGCTTTATCAGATCCTTTAGAGGCAGATAACTGGAAAGTAAAGAAAGACATTAATGATACAGAAGGAGATGGTTTTGTAGGGTTTATACATAACTGTGTAATTGAAAACTACCTAGATCACCATGAAGCACCAGAAGACATGGAATTGTATTTCTGTGGACCACCATTGATGAACAAAGCAGTTCAAAAAATGGGAGAAGATTTTGGTATGCCAGATGAAAACATCCGTTTTGATGATTTTGGAGGCTAGTCTTCAAATAATAAATAAGAATAAAAAAACCGATTCAGCAATGAGTCGGTTTTTTGATTTATATTTCTTCATTAATTGTAAATAAATAAAAGTTTCAATGCTCTTAAATATCGCTTTTCTTATAAGTCTTTTAGTGCTTGTTAGTTTACTTATTTTTTATTTCTTTCAAGAAAAATTCATTTTCAGAAACGGGCATAGATTGTGTAAAAATGTCCCATTTCAATTCTCTACTCCTTTTGATGAGGTATTTCTAACAACCACCGATCAGCAAGAAATTAATGCAGTTCACTTCCGACTTCCTTCGCCAAAAGGGGTGGTTTTGTTTTTTCATGGTAATAAAGGAAACCTCACAAAGTGGGGCGAAAGAGTCAATTATTTTCTAGAATATAAGTACGAAGTATTTGTTATAGATTACAGAAGCTATGGGAAAAGCATAGGTAATTTCAATGAAAACCAAATGTATGAGGATGCTTTATTGGCGTATGCCCATCTAAAAAATAGTTTTTCAGAAGATAAAATAGTCGTGTATGGATTTTCTTTAGGATCTACTTTTGCAACGAAAATAGCCGCTTTAAACAGCCCAAAAGAATTGATTTTAGAAGCACCTTTCTACAATCTAAAAAAAGCAGTTCAATTTGTGCTGCCATTCGCCCCCACTTTTTTACTAAAATTTAAATTTAACACAAATAAGGACATTCCCTTGGTAACAGCGCCCATCACCATTTTTCATGGAAACCGAGACAAAACAACGTCCTTTGAAGGCGCAAAAGCATTATTGAAGTTAAATGCATCTTCAAAAAACGCTTTTATATCAATTCCAGAAGGTACCCATCACAACATCAGAACATTTCCGAAATACAAACAGATTTTAACCGCTCTTTTAGAAAGGTAAGATTTTAAGAAAGTGTACCTTTGCAAAAAATTAAGAGTATGATTACATTCGAAGAATTAGATTTATCCAACCAACTTCAATATGCAATAGATGATTTAGGTTTTGTAAATCCAACCCCAATTCAAGTTCAATCTTTTCCAGTGGTAAGATCTGGTAAAGATGTTGTTGGAATTGCACAAACAGGAACGGGGAAGACATTTGCATATATGTTACCGATTCTTCGAGAATTGAAATTCATTAAAACAAGACACCCTCGTGTTTTAGTTTTAGTACCCACAAGAGAATTGGTTTTACAAGTTGTAGATGAAATTGAAAAGCTATCAAAATACCTTAATTTTCGTGTTTTAGGAGTCTATGGAGGTGCAAATATCAATACACAAAAACAATCTATAGCTCAAGGACAAGACATTATTGTAGCAACACCAGGACGTTTGTATGACTTGGGAGTTAGTAACGTTTTAAAGTTAAAAACTATCCAAAAATTAGTCATTGATGAAGTTGATGTAATGCTAGATTTAGGGTTTCGTTTTCAGCTTTTAAACATTTTCGATTTGTTGCCTGTAAGAAGACAAAACATTATGTTTTCTGCAACCATGACAAATGATGTTGATGAATTAATTTTAGATTTCTTTAAGAAGCCAGAAAAAATATCAGTTGCCGTTAGTGGAACCCCATTAGACAATATTGTACAAGAAAGTTACAACGTACCTAACTTTTTTACCAAAGTTAATTTGCTGAATGATTTCTTGAAAGACAAAGAAACATTTCATAAAGTCCTAATTTTTGTCGCTTTTAAAAGAACGGCAGATTTACTCTTTAAACATTTAGAAGAAGTCTTTGGAAGTGAAACCTGTGTAATTCATTCCAATAAAACTCAAAATTATAGAATCCGTTCTATTCGTCAATTTGATGAAGGAAACAACCGTATTTTAGTGGCTACAGATGTCATGGCACGTGGGTTGGATTTCGACAAAATATCGCATGTAATCAATTTTGATACCCCAGATTTTCCAGAAAACTACATGCACCGAATCGGTAGAACAGGTAGAGCAGAAAAAGAAGGAAAAACGATCTTATTTTCAACAAAGAAAGAGCAGGAATCTAAAGAAGCTATCGAATCTTTAATGGATTTTAAAATTCCGCTTTTAGCATTGCCAGAAACATTAGAAATTTCTACGCTATTAACAGAAGATGAACGTCCAAAAGAAGATCAAGGAATTTCAAAAAATAGAACTGTATTAGAGCACGTTCCAGGTCCTGCATTTCATGAGAAAAGTGAAAAAAACAGCAAAACCAATCAAGGAGGTTCTTATCGTAGGGAGATTGCTATAAAATATAAAAAGCCAAAAACGCGTGGTGATAAAAATTACAACATGCGTAACAAAAAGAAGTAACTAGATGCAGGTTTTAACAGCACAAGAATTGCACAATCTTGCCATGAATATTGTTGGCAAGCGTTTAGAAGAAATGGGATATGAATTTCAGGCGATTAATAGCAAACTGAAAAAACATCCACAATTTGTGTTGTTTAAAAAAGGAGAACAAACAGTTTTTGTACTTGTAAAAGTAACCAACAATATCCAAAACCCAGAAGCATATGATGTGCTATGGATGGAGACTTTTAAAGAACATGCTAAAAAACAAAATGCCAAAGTTTGGTATGCAGGCGTTGGTATTGCCAATGCAGAAAGTGTAGAAAACCCTGTTTTTAAAGACCAACCGTACTATGTGGCTTTCGAAGATTTTATTACAATCTTGGAGTAACATCAGTACAGATCGCTATTATAAACTCAAGAATCAGGTTCGATTTATTTTTATCGAACCTATAATTTATAAGAATCAGTACTATCAAATACTATTCTTCCCATCAAAAAAACAATTAATGAGTACAGACATTCAAATACACAAACCAGTCCCTTATGACCTTGCTGGAAAAGATTTAGCGACATTTCGTGTCACTTCAGACATCAAAAGCACCATTAAAGGATTGCGCGCTGGAAACCCAGTATTAGTTACCGCGTTTTATAGCGATGGATTGTTGCTCCTTAATGAAATAAAGAAAGACATTAAGAAAAAATTACCCACCAAAACTTTTCAAGAACAACGTGTTTTTAGAGCTGCTTATCATAAGCTTTCCAATCTTGTTTTAGTGAAGATTGAAGTACATCAATTGACCTTGAAAAAGTCACCTGAAATTGGTTGGTTACAAAAGCTCTATCCAGCAATGGATTCGTTTTTATTATCTTTTCCACAAGTTCAAGGTTTAAACAGTGCTTGGCAGTGGTATCAAAATGGAATTTCAACCCCAGTACTCAGAAATAAAATCCATCCTTATTACGGGACTTATTTTCCGACACGCTTTGATCATTTAATCCTTTTTGACAATTGGTTGAAACGGTATGCAGGGCCAAAAAAATCGGCCATTGATGTTGGAATTGGAAGTGGTGTACTTTCGTATCAAATGGTCAAACACGGCTTTCAAAAGGTTTTTGGAACAGACACCAATCCGAATGCTATTGTTGGACTTAAAGAAGCAATGGGCGACACTAAGATGTCTCGTAAAATCGAATTGGATTTTGGATCTCTTTTTGGCGCTTGGGAAAATCAAACGGAACTGATAGTTTTCAATCCGCCTTGGTTGCCAAAGGCACACGACTTAGATAAAAATGACGAAGCCATTTATTATCCTAAAAACTTATTTCCAGATTTCTTTGCAGCAGCAATAAAAAGACTCGCTCCAGAAGGAAAGCTAGTGATTTTGTTTTCAAATTTAGCACAGATAACTGGGTTAACAATCACGCACCCTATTGAAATTGAATTGGCAAAAGGCAATCGTTTTCAATTGGAAAAGTGTTTGAAGAAATCAGTAAAACAAGCATCAGACAAAACAAAGCGCGACCAAGATTGGCGTGCCGCAGAAGAAGTAGAGCTTTGGGTTTTGACGAAAAAGTAAGGTTAGGAACTTCGATTTTAAAGCATAAAAAAACCACCTTTCAGGTGGTTTTTTTATGCTTTAAAAATAAATTAATTACTCCGCTTTCTGTTCTAATAAATCAAAGAACTGTTGTAATCTTGGTAAGATGATAATTTTTGTTCTTCTGTTTTTTGCCTTGTTTGCAGGTGTATCATTTTCAGCAACGGGCACATAACTACTTCTACCAGTAGCAGACAATCTTTCTGGTTTTACACCATATTTATATTGCAAAATTCTTGTGATTGAAGTTGCTCTTAAAGCAGATAAATCCCAGTTGTCTTGAATAATAGTTCTTTTTATAGGAGTAGCATCCGTATGTCCTTCAACCATTACATCCATTTCTGGTTGTGCGTTGATTACTGTTGCAATTTTTTCTAAAATCGTATAGGCCTTTTCAGTTACATTATAACTTCCGCTTTTAAATAATAATTTATCAGCAATAGAGATAAAAACAACTGTTTTTTCTACATTAATTTCAATGTCTTCATCTTGTATGCCGTCGGTTAAGTTCTTCGTTAAATGGTATTTTATCGCCAAATTAATAGAATCTTTCTGCGTCATTGCATCTCTAATTCCATTAATAAACTTGTCCTTTTCGCTTAACTGAGAAATTACAGTTTTAATATTGTCTGAAGAAGACTGTGTTAAAACAGTTAAGTTTTCAACTTGTCTTAAAGCAGTTTTTTTATCTTCTTTTAAAGATTTAACTTGTTCTGCTAAAGCAAAAGCTTTTGCATCTTCGTTGTTTTTTTCAATAATACATTTTTGCAAATCAGCTTTGATATCTACCAATTGAGTTGCTTTGTTATCGTGCTTCGTTTGTAAAGCAACAAAATCTTTTTTAGAAACACATGCGCTTAATACAATTCCTGATAAAAGGAGTAGGGTAATTTTTTTCATTTTCTGAAGATTTAATTTCAAGTACAAAGCTAATCAAAAGCAGTTACATTTAGTTGCATAATTCTTATTTTGTGATAATTTTATGTACTATTTTTGAGTATAAATTTAAAATCGGATGAAACGTTTTTTTCTATTGGCATTTTTACTAGCCGTTCTTAGTTCTTGTGAATCCAACACAAAAGAAACAAACCTTACATTACAAGGGTATGTTTTTGGAACTACTTATAAAATTATATATCGAAATACCGCCGTCAATTATCAAAAGTCAATTGATAGTTTGTTTTATTTGGTCAACAAATCGATATCTACTTATTTACCATCCTCAGATATTTCTTTGATAAATGAAGGAGATACCTCTGTTGTTGCAGATGCTGTTTTATTAGAATTGTTAGCGAAATCAAAAAAAATTCACCAAAAAACCAATGGATATTTTGATCCTACTGTCGGAAATCTTGTCAATGCTTGGGGTTTTGGGCCTAAAAATGAAAAGCAAAACTTAGATACTTTGGAGGTTCAAAAACAAATGGAATTGGTTGGGTTTGATAAAATTCAAGTCATCAAACAAAAAGTAATCAAAGAAGACCCTGCGATGTATTTAGATTTTAATTCTATTGGGAAAGGTTTTGGAATCGATATTGTTGCACGGTTTTTAGATCAGCAGCAGATTGCAAATTATATGATTGAAATTGGTGGAGAGATTCGAGCAAAAGGTGTTAAGAAAAACAACAAACCTTGGCGTGTTCAACTTCAGAATCCTGTTAAGACAAACATCAATGAGGCATTTACGGTGATCAACTTGTCCAATAACTCGATGGCTACATCTGGAAATTACAGGAAATTTAGAATTGCTGAGAATGGTCAAAAGTATGTACATACCATAAACCCTAAAACAGGTTTTGCAACCGAAAGTAACTTGTTAAGTGTTTCTGTAATCGCAGCGATAGACTGTGCAGATGTGGATGCGTATGCTACTGCATTTATGGCGATGGGGGTTGAGAAAACAAAAATATTTCTAGAGAAGCATAAGGAAATAAAAGCGATTTTAATTTATATAGATGCCCAACAAAATCTTGCAAGTTATTCTAATTACGATGATGGTTTATAACAGACAGGTAAAATCTCCCCTTTCATTAAGCAAAATCGTTCTAGCTCTTTTTCTTCGATTTTCTTCGTATAGTCTATTTCGTCAACCTTAAAACCAATAGCACGTAGTTTGTCAAAATAATCACGACCATAAATCCTTACATGGTCATATTGACCAAATATTTTTGCACGCTCTTTCCGATCTGTAATTGTATTGTCTTCAAATGTTTTATCCCTCGAAAGGTCTTGTGGGATTTGAAAAACCCCCATCCCTTTAGGCTTTAAAACACGATACAATTCTTGCATGGCTTTTGTATCATCAGTAATGTGTTCTAAAACATGATTGCAAAAAACAATATCAAAAGTATTGTCGTCAAAGGGTAAATCACAAATATCTGCTTTTACATCTGCAATGGGCGATTCTATATCGGAAGTGATATAATTTAAATTTTCTTGCTTCCTAAAACGCTTCAGAAAACATTGTTCTGGTGCAATGTGTAATACTTCCTGTTTTTTTTCTGAACTAAAAAAGGAAGTTTCATCTCTTAAAAACAACCACATTAATCGATGTCTTTCTAAAGATAAGGTGGAAGGAGAAAGTGCGTTTTCGCGCTGTTTTCCATACCCGTAAGGGAGTAGTTTTCGAAAACTTTTACCATCTATAGGGTCTGTAAATCGATTTCCTTTTAGATAAAAACCAATTATGGGACGCACCCAATAGCTTGCCTTTATTAATAAAGGTCGTGGTATGGTGTTTAAGATGGTTTTAAATAGAGACATAATTATTATTCTGTAAATTTCTGCAAAAGAACAAATACTTTATTGTCTGAACCCATCCTCTTCAGTACTCACAATTCCCAAGGCATCATATACATATTTAAAGGTAGAAAGCAATTCTGGTTTTCCGTTTACAATAGCAACATCATGTTCGAAATGTGCAGAAGGTTTATTGTCTAATGTAGTAATTGTCCAGCCATCTGAATGTTGTCTAATCTTATGAGTTCCAAGATTTGTCATCGGTTCAATAGCAACAACCATTCCTTCAATAAATTTTTTTCCTCTTCCTCTTTTACCATAGTTTGGCATTTCTGGATCTTCGTGCATTGTTCTTCCAAGGCCATGGCCAACCAATTCTCTGACTACTCCATAACCAAGGTCTTCCGTATATTTTTGAATTGCGTATCCTACATCACCTACACGATTCCCCGCTTTAAAGCTTCGAATCCCTTCGTACAAACTTTGCTTAGTAACGTCTAATAGTTTTTTAACATCATCAGCAATTTCACCAACGGCAAAAGTATATGCATGATCGCCATAGAAACCATTTTTCAAAGCACCACAATCAATAGAGATAATGTCTCCTTCCTTTAATGGGGTTTTATTTGGGATTCCGTGAACAACCTGTGCATTTGGACTCATACAAAGCGTATTTGGAAAGTCATACAAGCCTAAAAAACCAGGGATTGCCCCTTCAGATCTTATGAAATCTTCGGCTAGTTTATCTAAATATAATGTAGTGACACCTGGTTTTACTTCGCTTGCAAGCATTCCTAATGTTTTAGAAACGACCAAAGCACTTTCGCGCATAATTTCTATTTCTTCTCTTGTTTTTACGATAATCATCTTAAAAAAATTATAACACAAAGTTACTCTAATTTAAAGAAATAAGACTAGGAAGTTTTTGTTGAAAGAGAATAAAAATAGTTTTTTTTGATATTTGTTTGGTACAACTAAAAACGGCGTCATTCAATACGAATGAAGCCGCTTATAATTAAATAATTTGCCAATAGATTATTTGCTTCTATCATAAGAATGCTTGTAAGGCATACCCGTTACAATTTTTAAAATATCTTTTTCTAAAGAAACTCTTGCATATTCAACATAACGCCCAATTTCTTTACCGTCCTTATAAAAGATAAATGTAGGCACTTTAAAAATATTCAATCCTTCTTGTAAATTATCAGGTGTTTTTTTAGAACGATTTACAGTGACCAATTTAAAGTTGGCCATTTCAAAATGAGCCTGTTCTAAAATTTTGAAAAAATGAGGCGTTTCTCTTTTACTATCGCCACACCAAGTTCCCATAAATCCTTTAATGGTAATTCCTTTCAATGTCGTTTTTAAGGACTCAATTGTAGCAGCATCTGGGTTGTAGGTTTCAAATTTTTGATCAAACCAAGCTTTGTAAGGTGTTTGATTGAAAGATTCTTTATCTGCAAAACCAATCAAATTACCTGATTGATCTTTTACTGCTGTTGTTTTTTGTTGCCCATTACATGAAGTGAAAATTCCAATGAATGCAATTAAAATTAATTTTTTCATAAGTGTTTTTTTAAAATTATAGAAGTGATTTTTGTGTCATTTCTGTGGGTTGCTCAATGCCCATTAAAGCTAAAATTGTTGGAGCAATATCGCCCAAGATACCATTTTTTATTGATTTTAAACTTGGGTCAATCAATACAAAAGGAACTGGGTTTGTGGTATGTGCAGTGTTTGGACTTCCGTCAGGGTTCATCATAGTTTCACAGTTTCCATGATCTGCAATTAAAAGCGTTGTATAGCCATTCTTTAATCCCGTTTCGATAACATTTTTTGCACAAACATCAACAGTTTCACAAGCTTTAATGGCTGCTTCCATAATGCCAGTATGCCCCACCATGTCGCCATTCGCAAAGTTTAAACAGACAAAATCTGCAGCTTCTTTGTCTAAATCTTCACACAAAGCGTCCGTCAATTCAAACGCACTCATTTCTGGCTGTAAATCGTAGGTTGCTACTTTTGGAGAGTTTTTTAAAATACGAGACTCCCCAATAAAAGGAGCTTCTTGCCCTCCAGAAAAGAAGAACGTAACATGTGGGTATTTCTCAGTTTCCGCAATTCTAATTTGCTTTTTTCCAGCCTTAGAGATTACTTCGCCCAATGTGTTTTTTATGTTATCACTTTTGTAAATTACATTGATATTTTTAAAATTTTCGTCATACAACGTAATGGTCGTAAAATACAAGTCCAACTTTTTCATCTCAACATCAGGAAAATCACTTTGTGACAAAGCATTTGTCAATTCTCTACCTCTGTCCGTTCTATAATTAAAAAAAAGCACCACGTCACCTTCCTCAATCTGCGCTTTTGGCTGGTTGTTTTCATCAGTGATAATGATGGGTTTGTGAAATTCATCCGTTAACCCAGCTTCATAATTTTGTTGAATTGTGGCAACCGCATCTTTGGTTTTTGTGCCCAGTCCATTGACCAAACCATCATAGGCTATTTTTATACGCTCCCATCTATTGTCTCTGTCCATTGCGAAATAACGCCCAGTTACAGAAGCCAATTCACCAGTAGATCCTTTCATGTATTCTTGAAGTTCATTGATGAATTTTCCGCCAGATTTTGGGTCACAATCTCTACCATCAGAAAATGCGTGCACAAAAACATTGGCGACTTCGTTTTCTTTTGCAACGTCTAAAATCCCTTTTAAATGATTGATGTGAGAGTGAATTCCACCATCAGAAACCAATCCTAATAAATGGACTTTTTTATTGTTTTCTTTTGCATACTTAAAAGTGTCTAACAATGCTTTTTCTTTTCCTAATGTCTTTTCTTTTACCGCTTTATTTATGCGTGCCAAGTTTTGATAGACAATCCTACCAGCACCCAAATTCATATGGCCCACTTCAGAGTTCCCCATTTGACCTTCAGGCAATCCAACATGTTTACCATCCGTTCTCAATGATGCGTGCGCATAATTGTTATATAAAGAGTTGATATAAGGTGTTTTTGCATTGTAAATGGCAGATACCTTTGGGTCTTGCGTGATTCCCCATCCATCCAAGATCATCAAGATTACTTTTTTGTTCATTTTGCGAATTTAAAAGGTAAAAATAAGAAAGATTTTTTATTGATTTTCTATATTTCTACGAAACCGATAGCGTAAATTAAAACCGCAATTGTTATCAATAGAAATACTATATTTTTTAGCGCTTCTTTTTTATGATTTCTTTGAATTTTTCGCTTTAATATTTCAAGCTCTTTTGGGGTGGCTTTATTTTTAAAATGTACGGCTGTATGATACCCTTTTTTTAAATGCTTAATCTTATCAAAAGCAGAAACACGACTTCTTTTGTTCGCTTTCATACACGCAATCATTGCCGATACAGCACCTCCAAAACCCATTTTAAATTATTTAGTAGTTATATATAGGTAGGAAATTATGGATCATTGTTACAAAAAAGAAGTTTTCTATACTTTCTGATTTCATAATTCATCTATTTTTAGGATCATAAATCCAAAGAGGTAAAATCTACTAAATGTGGAAATAGAGTCTTAAAAAAAGATGTAAATTTACATAGCCTTAAAAGGATATTTATGAAACCTCATTTTGCCTTAAACAACGTTACCCTTAAGTTGCCCGAACATTTACATAAGTTTGTTGTAAATCAGCCTTATGACGAATATACCTCTCAAAATCAAGCAGTTTGGAGGTATGTGATGCGTATGAATATCGATTATTTAAGCAGAGTAGCTCATAAGTCCTACCTAACGGGTCTAGCGGCTACAGGTATTTCTGTAGATCAAATACCAAGAATGGATGGGATGAACCGAATCTTGAAAGAAATTGGTTGGGCTGCCGTTTCGGTAGATGGTTTTATACCTCCCAATGCATTTATGGAATTTCAAGCCTATAATGTTTTGGTGATTGCATCAGACATGAGAACGATCAATCATATTGAATATACACCAGCGCCCGATATTATTCATGAAGCAGCAGGACATGCACCAATTATTGCAAATCCAGAATATGCTGAATATTTAAGACGTTTTGGCGAAATTGGTAGTAAAGCAATTTCGTCGGCAAAAGATTACGAAATGTATGAAGCAATTCGACTGTTGTCTATTTTAAAAGAGAATCCAAATTCACCAGAAGAGGAAGTGTTAGAAGCACAAAAACAAGTAGAGTACCTACAAGAAAATATGGGTGAACTGTCTGAGATGGCAAAAATCAGAAACTTGCATTGGTGGACTGTAGAATATGGATTGATTGGAACGGTTGACGATTCTAAAATTTATGGAGCAGGTTTGCTTTCATCGATTGGAGAAAGTGATTGGTGCATGCAAGATGCGGTTGATAAAAAACCTTATTCAATAGCTGCAGCAACTTTGAATTTTGACATAACAAAACCGCAACCACAATTATTTGTAACCCCAGATTTTGCCTATTTAAGCTTGGTTTTAGAAGAGTTTGCAAATACAATGGCATTAAGAACAGGAGGTTTAAATGGGGTGCAAGAAGTTGTGAATTCTAAAAACTTAGGTTCGATAGAATTAAGTACAGGGATTCAAATTTCGGGTATTTTCACAAACGTTATCAAATACAAAAATAATCAAGTTGCTTATTTCCAAACATCAGGACCAACCGCACTTTCTTCAAGAGATAAAGAGTTGATTGGCCATGGTGTCACACATCACAAAAATGGTTTTGGGAGTCCTATTGGAAAACTAAAAGGAATCAACCTACAAATCGAAGACATGAGTCCAAGAGACTTAAAAGCGTATGGAATTTATGAAGGCGAATTCATAAAATTAGAATTTGAAAGCGGTGTGAAGATTCAAGGAAAAGCGATTACTGGAACCCGAGATTTAAGTGGTAAAATTTTATTAATTTCCTTCACAGATTGTACCGTTACTTATCAAGATCAAGTCCTTTTCGATCCCAGTTGGGGAATCTATGATATGGCGATTGGAAAAGAAGTAATTTCTGCCTATTCAGGTGCAGCAGATCACAGTTCTTTTGAAGATGTATCTAAAGTTTCTGAAACAAAAACAAAAAAAATAACCTACACTGTAAAAGAAGAAAAATTATACGCATTGTATGCACAAGTTAGAAAAATTAGAGCGGCAAACGCATCCAATCAGAATGCAATAAAAAGTATTTTTGTTACGCTGGTTAACGAGCATCCTTTAGATTGGCTTTTGGCATTAGAAATTTATGAATTATCTGTGGAGAATGCATATGATTTTTCAGATGATATCTACCAATATTTATTGAAATTACAA
>TARA_B110000879_G_scaffold178215_1_pt1 | contig 16457 bp, 16 predicted proteins | sample TARA_B110000879 | Tara Oceans TARA_B110000879 (sample SAMEA4398094) | marine metagenome | biome: Polar Biome; feature: [SRF] surface water layer (ENVO:00010504); material: water (ENVO:00002006), including particulate matter (ENVO:01000060) such as... | depth 5 m
CATCTTCCATTACTTTTAGATAAGTAGCCATTGCTGTTTCACTCATTCCTGTAAATGAGAATCCTCCATCATGAAATAAGTTTTGCATAGTTACTTTTCTAGTATAATCAGAAAACATAGATATGCAATAATCAGCACATTCATCAGATGTTGCATTTCCTAAAGGAGAAAGATCATTTGCAAACCTATAAAAACCATCAAAACCAGCCACTCCACTACCTGCTGTAGTTTCAGTAGGTGATTGAGAAATTGTATTTACCCTCACATTCCTTCTTATTCCATAATGATAACCAAAACTTCTTGCAATAGACTCTAACATAGCCTTGTTGTCTGCCATATCATTATAAGTATGAAAAACTCTTTGTGCTGCAATATAAGAAAGTCCTATAACTGATCCCCATTCACTCAAAGCATCAAGTTCCCAAGCAGCTTGCATAGTTTTATGAAAAGACAATGCTGAAACATCATAGCCCTTCATAGTCCAATCATGATTTTGCTCATAGTAAGCCTTTCCCTTACGGACATTTACAGACATCCCAATAGAATGAAGCACAAAGTCAATCTTACCTCCCAACTCCTTCATAGCCCCTTCATATAGAACCTTTAAATCCTCCATAGAAGTTGCATCTGCTGGAATAACCTTAGAATTTGTTTGTTCCGCTAATTCACTAATTGTACCCATGCGTAAGGCGATAGGCGCATTCGTAAGTACAAATTTAGCACCCTCAGCATGCGCATGTTCTGCAACTTTCCAAGCTATAGACTTACTATCTAGTGCACCAAAAATAATTCCTCTCTTTCCTTTTAAAATATTGTTTGTCATTTTATTTAATTTATTTTGCAAATATAAACTTATTGATTTAATAATTCTTCAGCATTTTCGAATGCTGCCTTTGTTAATTTTTTACCACTTAATAATTTAGCTATCTCTTCAACTCTCTGTTGCCGGTTTAAAACAATAATATCAGAAACAGTATTACCACTAACAACTCTTTTCACTACCTTAAAGTGATTATTTGCTTTTGAGGCAATTTGAGGTAAATGAGATATTGAGATTAGCTGATTATCTTTACTAATATTAAGCATCATCTCCCCCATTAAACTTGCAATCTCACCACTTACACCACTGTCTATCTCATCAAAAACAAGGATATTTACTTTTGAAAACTGAGCTGCTATATACTTTATAGCCAACATTAAACGTGAAAGCTCACCACCTGAAGCTACTTTAGCAACTTCTTGTAAAGCACTTCCTTTATTAGCCGAAAACAAAAAGGAAATAGTTGTATTTCCATTATGATAAAACTGATCAGTTTTAGTTAGTACCACTTTAAAATTAGCGTGTGGCATACCTAATTGTTGTAAATGCTTCTCAATTAAAAGTTTTATTTTTGGTAAAATCTTTGTTCTCTTCACGTTTAAAACTTCAGCAACAGCTTTTAGAACTATAATCTGTTTTTCTATTTCTTTTTGTTTTTCTATGACTTGCATTTCAAATGATGATGAAATGTGAATTTTTTTCTCAATTTCATTTTTTAAATCTATTAACTCTTCAATAAAAATTTTTCTATGTTTTAGCAATAAATTATTTAATATATCTAAACGATTATTTAATTTCAATAATTGCTCAGGATCTGCATTTAACTTACTATTTATTTCAGATAATTCTGTATTTATATCATTTAATTCAATTAACACAGCATCCAATCTTGTTGACAAATCACCAAAAGCATCAAACTCAACAAGCTTCCTTTTTACAACACTTAAAGAAGTAAGAATTCCATCATCATTATTTAAATAATGTTCCCCATCTGCAATAGCATTTGAGATTCCATCAACATTCTCCAATAATAAGATATTGTTTTCTATATCTTCTTTTTCATTTTCTATTAAGTTTGCACTATTTAATTCCTCAAACTGAAATTGTAAAAACTCCAGCTCTGATGAAGAAAGACTACCTGATTTTTTAATAATCTTTAATTCTGAAACTAGAGCAGTATATTGCTTTAACTTTTCCTGATATTTTAATAGTTCTATTTCTGATTTGGCTAACTGATCAATCAATAAAAATTGAGCCTGTTCATCTTTTAATAATACGGACTGATGTTGAGAGTGAATTTCGATAATCTGCTTTCCAAAAGCAGTTAACACTTGCAATAAAACAGGAGTATCATTAATAAACGCTCTACTTTTTCCTACTGCATTTATCTCACGTCTTACTACAGTTTCTTTTTCAAAATCTAAATCATTGTCAATAAAGAATTGCATTTTAGAGCTGTCAATAATGAATATTGCCTCAATAGTACTTTTAGATCGATTTTCATCTGCTGTAAAACGCTCCACTCTTTTCCCTAAAAGCAGTGATAAAGCATCTAACATAATTGATTTTCCTGATCCTGTTTCCCCTGAAATTACAGTAAATCCATCAGTGAAATCAATAAAAACATTTTTTAGTAAAGCATAATTCTGAATGTGTAAACTTTTTATCATCTACCGCCTTGTGATGAATTGGTAATCGCTTCATATTTTGTAGAATTAGAAGGATCTATCTCAATTAATGTTTTAACAATCCTTGCTTTTTCATTTGGGAAAGCTTCAGAATATATCTTAATAATCTCATCTGATTTAGCATCAAAAAATAGTTTCAGAATAAATGCAGAAGCATTTTCACGATAAATACTTTTTAAACTCTCTAATGCTTCAGTAATTTCAAAGCGAGCATCATCTGGCTCTTCAGCTAGCTTATCCATTCCAGACCTGTGATAATGATACATACAAGTATGAAAATCTGAATACCTTTGATCTATTAAATTATTTACTAACCAATATCTATTTTTATCACTTTCAAATGCTTTCCATCCTAATTCAGGGACATTTTGAGCATTACTTACTATTTTCTGAGCCATGTTAAAATACTCATTACCTCCTTCTTCAGAAAAAGAAGCAAAATCTAAGCCTAATACTATATTTACATAAAAAGCTAAAACTGATGTAAGATTAGACATGTGAGTAGACTCTGAAAATTCTAAAGACTGATATTCTAAATACTTAAACCTAAAATTATTGTCTAAATAGTTAAATAAAGTAGACTTATAAGATGTACCATAAATTGGTCTTGTGCTTTGTATTTGTATTGAAGCCTCAAACTCATCATTAGATATCTTTTTACTAATATTAATCATGATAGTGCATTCAATTCGTTCCTCATTTTGAATATTAGTAGTCGACCATTTTTTATTATTAATAAATTCATAAATCTCAGTCTGCATAGTTTGAAAAACCTTTCTATCGCTAGTTTGAACTTGACTAGAGTTAACCCTAACATTACATAATAATTCTTGCGCACTCATATTTACAGAAAGCACACAAAATAATATATATAAAACTAGTTTCTTATTCACTTAATTCAATTATTTTATCAATAACATCTTTTGCAACTTCGGTTTTATCTTTTAAATCGAAACTACTGATGTTATTTTCTTTGTCAATAATAGATATTTTATTAGTATTGTATTGAAACCCTGCCCCATTATCCTTTAAAGAATTCAACACAATCATATCTAAATTTTTTCTTTTTAACTTATACTTTGCATTTTCAACTTCATTATTTGTTTCTAATGCAAAACCAACAATAAATTGCTTATCATTTTTCTTATTTCCCATTTCTGAAAGAATATCAACTGTTTTTTTAAGAGATATATTTAAATTACTAATAGATTTTTTGATCTTATTTTCAGCTATAAACTCTGGCTTGTAATCTGATACGGCAGCAGCAAAAATACCAATATCAGTTTCTGAAAAATGGGCATCTACTTGTTCATGCATTTGAGAAGAAGTAATTACTCTATAAACTGAAATATTAGCATGCTTACATTCTAAGTGCGTAGGACCTAAAACTAAATTAACTAACGCTCCATTATTTGCAGCCTCAATTGCTAATGCAATTCCCATTTTACCAGATGAACGATTAGAAATAAAGCGAACAGGATCAATAGACTCATGAGTTGGACCTGCAGTAATTAATACTTTTTTATTAGATAAAGGTAAATCATTATTTAGCTCTTTAATAATACTGGTAATTATTTCGGATGGCTCAGCCATCCTACCTTCACCTACCAAACCGCTAGCTAGCTCCCCAAATCCTGAAGGAATAAGAATATCTCCATATTCTTGTAATGTCTTAATATTTATCTTTGTTGAAGGATGTTTGTACATATCCAAATCCATAGCTGGCGCAAAATAAACTGGACATTTAGCAGATAAATAAGTAGCTAAAAGCAAATTATCACATTCTCCAATTTTCATCTTAGCAAGGGTATTAGCAGATAAAGGTGCAATTACCATAATGTCAGCCCACAAACCTAACTCAACATGATTACTCCACTCACCACTATTAGGATCTACCATTTTTATTAACACAGGGTTATCAGATAAAGTAGCTAAAGTTAATGAAGCTACAAAATCTAAAGAAGCCTCAGTTTGAATAATTCGAACTGAAGCTCCTTCTTTTTTAAATAGACGTACTAATTCAGCTGTTTTATAAGCTGCAATGCTAGCAGTTACACCTAATAATACATTCTTACCCTTAAGCATTATTATTTGAACCACCTACACTTTCTTCTGAGTCAGAATCACGCATATAGATTTCATTATTCAACAATTCTTTCATTGCAATTGACCAAGGTTTTGGTAAGCTTTCATAAAATTTTGAAACTGCAATTTGTTCTTGGTTTTCAAAAACCTCATCCAATTGTTCTTGCGTTAATGCAAACTCTTCTAATTTTAGCATTAATTCTGCTTTCATTTTCTCATTAACTTGAGCTGATCTTTTGGCCATCACCGAAACAGCTTTGAAAATATTATCAGTTTTTTCGACAAAATCATTTACATCTCTAGTAATTGTAGATCTTTGCGCACCCGTGTTTTTAAATTTCATCTTTTTTTTCTTTTAATTCAGTTAAAGTTTGTTTTGTTTTATTGTAAGTGTTTTCTAAATCTTTTATAAGATCACTATTTGGGTAATTATCCTTAAATTGAGTATAAGCATCCAAAGTAGATTTTAGTCTAGAAATAACTTTAGCACTAATACTATTAATAGCTAGTAAGTAGGATGATTTTACAATTAAAAAATATACTTCTTCTCTATTTGAGTAAGATGGAAAATCAATTAACACATTTTCCAAAGCAATAATTGCCGATTTATAATTTTCTGTTGTAAAATATTGTTTAGCATTTTCAAATGCTTTTTTAGACAAGACAGTTCTTAATTCATCCAGCAATAAATTACATTTTTCAACTCTATCACTTAAAGGAAACCTATCAACAAAAGTTTGTAATTCATTTATAGCTTTATAATTATTAGTTGCATCAAGTGAATAATCAGGTGCTTCAAGGTAATAACAATATGCTGACATATAAGCACATTCTTCAGCATGTTTCCCATTTGGGTAATTTTGAGTATAATTCTTAAATAAATAAGCTGCCATTAAATTATCGCTAGCTGAATAATGACAATAAGCAAAATAATAACTTACCTCCTGCATTTTTGCAGTACCCCTTAATACCGTAGATAATTCATTAAATAAAGGCATAGCTCTATTAAAATCTTCTGCTTCATAATAAGCAACAGCTTTAGTATACTTATAATTGTAATCATCACTTTTTAATACTTTCTGATATTCACCACAGGAACTAAACACTAAAGTAAGTAACAATATAGTTGTTATTTTTTTCATCATAATTTTAATGTGGCAAAGATAAATGGTATAATTGGATAATCCTAAATTATTTTCATATCTAGTAAAGTGAAATAATTTGAATTTATTACTTTAGTAATGAAGTGATTTTTGGGCTCATTGGCTTAGTTGTTGAGTAAAAGTAGTTTACAAAATCTCCTTTACCATCAACAATATATTTCTGAAAATTCCATTTTACTGAAGAACTAGATATTCCATTTACATCCTTGTTTGTCAGCCAGTTATAAATTGGATGCTTCATTTTTCCTTTAACATCAATTTTTTCGGTCATTAAAAAGCTTACTCCAAAGTTTTTAGTACAAAACTGCTGAATCTCTTTTTCTGCTCCTGGCTCCTGTCCTCCAAACTGATTACAAGGTAAGCCAATCACAATTAAATCATTTTTATATTGTTGATGAAGCTCTTCTAAGCCAGCATATTGTGAAGTAAACCCACATTCTGAAGCTACATTAACAAATAAAATATGTTTGCCCTTAAATTCGTTTAAATCAATGAGATTACCACTAATGTCATTGATCGCTAAATCATAAATTGATTCCTGTGCATCAATATTAGTAAAAGAGAGGATTGCCATAATTGTTAGTATTAAATTTTTCATTTCTTTAATAAACTTTTAATTTCATTTTTTATTGCATCACTTGCTTGAATAAGTGGAGGACGAACAAAGCACTTACAAATTTCTAATAATTCCAAACAAGCTTTTACTCCTGTAGGGTTTCCCTCAGCATAAAGAGGTTCATAAAAATCATACAACTTAAAGTGCAATTGATTGGCAATATTGTTATTTCCTGATAACCCAAAAGAAACCATATCAGAATAATTCTTAGGATGCGACTGACCAATTACTGAAATAACTCCCTCTGCTCCCATATAAATCATAGGCAAAGTAAGCCCATCATCTCCAGATAGCACTACAAAATCACTATTTTTATTTTTAATAATTTTCATAATTTGATCCATATTTCCTGAAGCCTCTTTTATTGCAACAATATTTTTAAATTCATTTGCCAAACGTAAAGTAGTATCAGCCATCATATTGCTTGAAGTACGTCCAGGTACATTATATAGAATAATAGGTAAAGAACAAGCCTCTGCGATCATTTTATAATGGAGATAAATACCTTCTTGAGTAGGTTTATTATAACAGGGTGAAACAGAAAGTATAGCATCAATTCCTGTAAAATTAGTATTCTTGATTTCCTCTACTAAAGCTAAAGTATTATTACCTCCAATACCTAGAATTATTGGCAAAATACTGTTATTAATCTTAACACAGAAATCAATTACTTCTTGCTTTTCTTGCTTTGACAAAACTGCACTTTCTCCAGTGGTTCCCATTAAAACTAAATAATCAATCCCTCCATCAATTTGATAATTAATTAGCTTTTCAAGACTTTCGTAATCTATACTTAAATCTTCATTAAAAGGTGTGATAAGAGCTACTCCTGTTCCTTTAATTTTATCCATTTTACTTATTTATTAAATTGATATAATGCTTTATTTCATGCATGAGTTTATCCTTACTTTTATCTTCTTTTAATGCAATCATTAAATCATATATTTCATACCCTTCTTCATGTTGTCCAATCTTAAAATGTGCTAAAGAACTTGCAACTAAATACTTAATAGGAATGCAACTTCCATCACATAAATTAATCAAAATATCATATTCCTTTTTTATGAAATTTTCAATAATGTAATTATGTGGCTTATAATACCAATTAAGATCTTTCTGATAAAAAAAATCATATTGTAATTTAGGGATATGACAGTAGGATAACTCCTTAGCATTTACAAAACCCAATGCTTTGACATCCTTCTTTAAATTAGAAAAGTAATCTACAAAAGGTTTTACCTGCTTAATTTGCTCTTCTGTTGTAGCATCATACATAATCCCAACAGACTTAGCTACATCCAAATTACATACCTCTTTTAAGCGCTTATTAGTCTTTAACTCCTTTTGAAAAACCCATTTCCCAATTTTTTTCTTTGTATTTTCTATAAATTGCATTAACTTATTTTTGCTAAAAATTCATCTTCATTAATCATATTTACTCCTAAGGTTTCGGCTTTTTCTTTTTTACTAGGCCCCATATTTTCTCCAGCTAAAACAAAAGTAGTGCTTTTTGAAATAGATCCTACATTTTTACCTCCGTGTTCCTCAATCATTTTTTTTAACTCACTTCTATTATACTTATTAAATACACCGGAAACTACAATCTTCATTCCTTTCAAGAGATCAGATTTTGAAGTGTCTTCAATTTTAGAAACGAATTGTAAGCCTGAATTTTTAAGAGCAATTATTAACTCAATATTTTTTTGTTGTGAAAAATAGATAATTATACTCTCGGCAATCTTATCGCCAATTTCATCTACTGAAATCATTGTTTCAATATCTGCAGTAATTATTCTATCAATTGTTTTAAAGTGTTTTACTAACACTTTTGCAACTGTTTCCCCTACATACCTTATTCCAAGCCCAAACAACACTCTTTCAAAAGGAATATTTTTTGAAGCTTCTAAACCCAGTATTAAATTTTCAGCTGATTTCTCTGCAATTCTTTCTAAAGGCAACACATCTTCCTTTTCTAAAAGGTATAAATCAGAAATTTCAGAAATTAACCCTTCCTGAATTAAAAGCTCAATAGTTTCTGCTCCTAACCCATCAATATTCATGGCTTTACGGCTTATAAAATGCTCAAATCTTCCTTTTATTTGAGGTGAGCAACTTTCAGAATTTGGACAGTAATGCTTTACATCTCCTTCTTTCCGCACCAATTCAGTATTACAAAAAGGACAGTCTGAAATATAATGAGTAGGTTGAGAAAATAAATCTCTATCCTTTAAATCTACACCAACTACCTTTGGAATAATCTCTCCTCCCTTTTCTACAAGCACTTTATCACCTTCACGAATATCTAGTTTCTGAATTTGATCAGCATTATGTAATGACGCTCGCTTTACAGTAGTACCTGCTAATTGAACTGGAGTTAAATTTGCCACAGGAGTAATTGCTCCAGTACGACCTACTTGGTAAGTAATTTTTTCTAAAATAGTTACTACTTGTTCTGCCTTAAACTTATAGGAAATTGCCCACCTTGGAGACTTGGCCGTAAAACCCATTTCTTCTTGCAGATTTATATCATTTACTTTTATAACAATCCCATCAATTTCGTATGGCAAATCATGGCGTTTTACATCCCATTTCTCTGTAAATTTCAACACCTCATTTATTGATTTATGTGTTTCTATTTCTGTTGGAATTTTAAAACCCCATTCCTTTGCCTTTTGTAAATTATCAAAATGTTTTTTGCTTGGTAAATTATCCCCAAGTAAATAATATAAATAACAATCCAATGGACGTTTAGCAACTTCTTTAGTATCAAGTAATTTTAAACTCCCTGATGCTGTATTTCTTGGGTTAGCATAAGGCTCTAATCCTTGCTGAACCCTTATTACATTCATGCTTTTTAAGGCTGCGATTGGCAAGAAAATCTCACCTCTAATTTCAAACTTTTTAGGAAAGTCTCCCTTTAATTTTAAAGGAATACTTTTAATTGTCTTAACATTAACAGTAACATCGTCTCCTTGCGCACCGTCACCTCTCGTTAATGCTTGAATTAGCTCTCCATTTTCATAAGTCAAACTAATAGAAATTCCATCATATTTTAATTCACATACATACTCAAAATTATCATCCGTTAATTTATTAATCCGAACATCAAAATCATTTAGATCCTCAGCTGAATATGTGTTCCCTAAGGAGAGCATTCTGTAATTATGCTTTACAGTTTTAAAACCTTCTAACACATCACCACCAACTCTTTGAGTAGGTGAATTTGCATCAAATAAATCAGGATAATTATCTTCTAATTCCTGAAGCTCAAACAGTAATTGATCAAACTCGAAATCAGAAATTACGGGGGAATCTTTCACATAATAAGCATGATTATATGCAGATAATTCTTTTCTTAAAAACGCTATGCGTTCTTGTGATTTCATCTAGGAATTATAAGGAAAATGTGAATCGTGCAGAATAATACAAAGCTTACCAGAATCATCTTTTTTATAGATAAAAGTATACTCAACCTTTACTTCAGATTTATCTAACTTTTGAAAAAAATAATTCCCCATAGCTATTGCAATATTTCCTTCAATTCTTAAACCAATATTTTCAAAACGTACAGCCTCCCATTCTAATAATGCAAAACCACTATCTTCATCAAAATTAGAATTTCCACCAATAAAATAAGATAGAGCCGCATCCTTTGTAAGTCTAAATTGCTGAGCGCTAGCGAGAGTTGGCTTAAAAAACACCTCACCCATATGAAAGCCATATAAATCTGATAAATAGTTTGAAGCCTCTTGCCTGTAATCTGAACTATTTCTATATAATTTACCTATATTCAAAAGCCCATCAGACCATTTCTCTTGTATATTTAAAACCTCTTTCTTTATTATCATATTATGATGATTTATATTTTCAAAAATAATTAATTCTTTATAGCTTTTAGCATTCTATCCTTTTCGTTTATATCTTTTTTCAACTCAATATCAACAAAACCAATATGCTTTAATAATTCTACTATTTCTACTCCAAAACTTTCATTTATTTCAAAAAATAATAATCCATTTTTAGATAAACTTACATAAGCAAGTTCAGCAATTTTTTTAAAAAATAATAAGGGATTTTCATTAGAAACAAAAAGTGCTGAATGAGGCTCGTTATCTAGGACATTATTAAGCATTAAATCTTTTTCTTTTTCTAGCACGTAAGGTGGATTGCTTATTATCAAATCAAATCTTTTTAAGCTATCCGTTTTTAAAATATCTTGTATTGAAAAGTTAATATTAACTTCGTTTATTTTTGCGTTTTCTTTAGCCATCAATAAAGCAGGTTCAGACACATCAACAGCCGAAACTTCTACATTTTTATTTTTCTTAACAGCAATAGAGATGCAACCAGAACCTGTTCCAATATCCAGAAGTGAAATAAATTCATGCTCTAATATCCATTGTACCAATTCTTCTGTTTCAGGCCTTGGAATTAAAGTATGCCTATTTACTTTGAATTTGAGTCCATAAAACTCAGCTTCTCCAATAATGTACTGTATTGGGATATTTGCTTTTAAATCCAAAATTATCTGATTAATTTTATCTGAAATATCAATAGTGATTTCCTTATCTGAATTAATAATACATTCTGAACGATTATAACCTAAAAGGAAGTCTATACTAATATAAGCCCAGGAAATAATTTCACGCTCTTGAGCGATGTCTTTTAGCTGCTTAATATAATACGGTATAATATTGCTGACTTTTTGCATGCGACAAAGGTATGATTTTGCTATTTTTGAAGCATGCAAAATCAAGAGTTTTTCATGAGGAGATGCCTGGAGTTAGCTTCAAAAGGTTTAGAAAATGTTTCTCCAAACCCAATGGTAGGTTCAGTTATTGTTTATGAAAACACAATAATTGGAGAGGGATATCATAAGGAATATGGAAGAGAACATGCTGAAGTAAATGCAATTGCAAGTGTAAAAGACAAAAGTTTACTTAAGGATTCTACGCTTTATGTAAACCTTGAACCATGTGCACATTTTGGAAAAACACCACCCTGCTCTAACTTAATAATTGAACATAAAATACCTAAAGTAGTTATTGGTTGTGTAGATACTTTTTCTGACGTTAATGGAAAAGGAATAATTAAAATGGAAAAAGCAGGTATTGAAGTAAATGTTGGCATTTTAGAAAAAGAAAGTCAAGAATTAAATAAACGATTTTTTACTTTCCATGAAAAAAAAAGACCATATCTCATTCTAAAATGGGCTGAGAGTAAAGATGGTTTTATAGCTCCTAAAGATCAAACAACACCTCTTTGGATGACTTCTTACGAATCTAAGAAATTAGTACATCAGTTCAGATCAGAAGAAGATGCAATTTTAGTAGGTAGAGTTACTGCAGAAAAAGATAATCCCTCACTCACAGTTAGGGAGCTTGATGGTGAAAATCCAGTACGAATAGTAATTGATAAAGACATGAAACTTTCTGAAAAGTTAAACTTATTCAACAATGAAGCAAAAACAATTATCTTTAATACACAAAAAACAAAAATAATAGATTCAAATTATTACGTAAAGATTGAGCATAAAAATTTAATTAATAATGTTTTAAATGAATTATATAAACAAAATATTCAATCTCTAATTATTGAAGGAGGAACAAAAACTTTACAATCCTTTATAGACGAAAATCTATGGGATGAAGCAAGAATATTTACAGCAAATAAAATGTTAGTTGAAGGAGTGAAATCACCAAATATTGAAGGTGAAATTATTTATGAAACAATATTAAACGAAGATCAATTTGAAATTATTAAAAATGATTAGCAAATCATATACTATTCTAATTTTCAAAGAGAAACTCATTACAAATAATTGGACTGAAATTTTACTTAATATTTATACAATTTATATTTTTTCATTTTAATGTTTAGTGACACCTACAAAGAGGTTAAAAACCATACGACAGGTATTTACAAAGAAAAAGGAAGTAAATTTATAGCCTACTCATACCCAGTATATTCTGAACAGGAAGTAAAAGAAAAATTAGAAAAAGTAAGGAAAAAAGAATATTCTGCAAGCCACCATTGTTACGCCTACATTCTTCATGCTGATAAATCAGTACAGAGAGCAAATGATGATGGAGAACCCACTTATACTGCTGGAAAACCAATACTTGGACAGATACTATCAAACGATTTAACTAATATATTAATAGTAGTTGTTCGATATTTCGGTGGAATTAAACTAGGTGCTTCTGGATTGATTAGATCATACAAAAATGCAGCAGTAGAAGCAATACAAAAAGCCAATATTGTCACAGAAACAATTAAAGAACAATATAATGTAAGCTTTAAATACCCCCAAATGAATGATGTAATGCGACTAGTAAAAGAATACGAACTTGAAATAGTTAATACTGACTTCCAAATAGAATGTAAACTTATATTTGCTGTCAAAAAAAGTTCAGCTGAGATAATCGTTGAAGCTTTTAAAAATAATCATGAATTAAAAATAGAATATATTAAAACTGTATAATGAAATTACTAGAGAAACTTTGCAATATCCATGCCCCTTCAGGAGAAGAATTCACTTTAACTGAATTTTTACTAAATTATGTGGCTGAAAACCAAGGACAATGGAAAATAAAACCAAACATACATTACGGGAAAGGATTTCAGGACAATATAATCATGGTATTTGGAAAGCCTAGAACAGCAATTTTTTCACATTTAGATTCAATCGGCTTTACAGTAAAGTATAATAATGAAATTGTAAAGATTGGAGGCCCTGTTACTCTTGAAGGAATTTCATTAGTTGGTGAAGATAGTAAAGGAAAAATAGAAGGTAAAATTATAAAAAATAAAGATGGAATGTTTATTGATTTCAAACGAACAATTGAAAGAGGAACATCTCTTACTTTTAAAGTTGATTTTAGGGAAACTGATGATTTCATCCAAAGTTCTTATATGGATAACCGACTAGGAGTTTGGAATTGTCTAGAGTTAGCAAAAAACCTAGAGCATGGAGTTATTGTATTTTCATCATGGGAAGAGCATGGAGGAGGTTCTGCAGGGTATTTAGGAAAATTTATTCAAGAAAAATATGGTGTTTTTCAAGCGCTTATTTCTGACATCACCTGGGTAACTCATGGCGTAAAGCATGGGGAAGGTTGTGCAATTTCATTAAGAGATAGTGGGATTCCAAGGAAATCATTCGTAAACAAAGTAATTGCTATCGCTAAAAGATCTAAAATTAACTTTCAGTTAGAAGTGGAAGACGCTGGTGGAAGTGATGGAAATGAATTACAAAAAAGTAATTACCCTTGGGATTGGTGTTTTGTTGGACCTCCTGAAGATCATGTTCACTCTCCAAATGAAAAGGTTCATAAAGCAGATATACAATCGATGGTGGATCTATATACTGTATTATTAAAAGAACTTTAAGAATCCCAATAGAAAAAAGATGAAACTTTCTTGAGTCCTTAAATTAGATAACTCATTAATAGAAAGCAATATCTTTTACAGGAGAGTCAACCACAATAGTATCACAAAATAAATCAGTCGCTTGATTAAACTTATAGATAGTGTTGGGATTATTGACAGCATCATTTATATAAAACATGGTAGAATAATCATTAGTGGTGTCATTAACAGCATATAATTCAGTTTTAACTAATAAAACATCTGATTCAATGGAGATAATATTATTAATAGAAGTTCCATCATTATACATATTATAAACCCCATCATTAGCAGTAAAGAAAAGTACTGAACCACTACTATTAGAAGTCAAGTTTTTTGCATTATAGACACCTAAAGAAACATTCCAAACTAACTCCATGTCCCATGGCGATACCTTACTTAATGATGAAAAAGTATTATTTGATAAATTATTTATATCATAAATTCCTTTACAAAGTATCTTTAATTCATTAATAAAGATAGCTGAATTTGGATTATCACCTACTTCAATACTACCCATCATATTAGCAAAAGGAACTAACTCATCTCTATAATCAATAGCTACAATAGTTGAATCCTTTAATGAATCAGCAACTTCCCCACCATTCATAATTAACGAGCGATACCATTTTGAAATAATAAAAACTGGCTCTGCACCTAATCCAACTTCAACATCAGATATTATTTCCATTCTATTTATATCAACAACCATAACATTCGAATTATCTTTATCAACCGCAAAAATTCGTTCCATAGGTACGAAATCAAAGTCAACAAGATTCATAAATCCAGCTACCTCACCATTGCTTTCAAAAGTTTCAACTTTAGCAGAAAAAAGACTTTTTTCAGTAGCAATGTAAGCTTTTGTACCTTGAAATTTTATCTTATTTACATTATTTAAGGTAATACCATTTACCTTTTGAAAAATATTATTGCTAAGCACTCCATCTTTATAAAAACTAACTCCATTATCAGTAGCAATATACATTCCATCTCCATAATTTTTATCGAATAAAGGTACAGCCTCTTCCTCCTCCTTACAAGAGGAAACAAAAACCAAAGCAATAAGTAAAAAGTTAATTAATTTCATGTGATAAATTTTTAGCAAATATAAAAAAAGGGAGGCAATTGCCTCCCTCATTAAATTAAAATCTTATTTACTCAATTAGTTAAAGCAATATCCGCCTGGAATAATGCCTACTTGCACTGAATCAATAATAACACCGTTACTAGCATACTTATAAGACCAGCCACTCTGCACATAATCAACAGCATCAGTTGCATAAATATAACCATCATTACATCCTAAACCATAGAAACTCCTGTTGATCAAAGCAGTTGTTGGTAAAACAGTATCAGTAACATCAAAAGCATAAACTGCCTTAGACCAAGAACCATCAGAATAATACATTTTAGTACCAGCATCATTAATAACTAGATCTTCTGGATGATTTCCGATAGCAAATGCATAAGTTGCTTCAATAGTATTCCCTACAATTTTAACTAGATTACCAGCAGTTTCAGAAACTACATTCCAATTTGCATCATATTCAGTATATCCACCCGTTAATACCCAAACAGCACCATTAACATCAACTACAACCGAATTTGGCTTATCACCAACTGTTAAAGTAGTTTCTACGACATCATTATCAGTACTAATAATCGTAACTGTATTGTCAAGACCCCAACCACCTACATTACAAACATAAGCAAGACCATTACTAACTGTAATTCCTTCAGGACCTGTACCACAAGCAATAGTTGATGAAATTGTATTGGTTAGCAAATCAATTACCTGAACCCCATTAATACCCCAATCAGTAACATAAGCTTTTGAATCAGAAACTTTAGCCATATATCTAGGTTGACTAACATTAATTTTTGCAACCGAAATCATTGAATCAACAGAAGCAACTTCAATACTCGAAGAATTATTTACTAGTATATAAGCATATTCATTAATTATGCTCATCGACTGAACAACATCACCTAAAGAAAAGGAGTTTGTTGAAGAAAATATATCATTTTCAACAGATCCATACTCATCTACAAAAGAAATTGAACCATTTCCAGTTCCAAAATTTCCTTCATTTGTTATAAAGTATCCATCTTCATAATTTCCAGGAATAGAAACATCATCTAAGGCATCCTTTTTACAAGATGATAATACTGTAATTGCTAGAGCAAACATTCCGATCTTTCTTAAATTTTTCTTCATAATTGTTTTTGTTTTAGTTTAGTTAATTGTATAATTTATAGTTAATAATAATTCTCTTCCAGGGTTAGGATAATTCTGATAAGTTGTATAGCTTTTATCCATAAGGTTTTTTAATTTACCAATAAGTGTAATTGGTAACTTTTTAAGGGTATATTTAATTGCAATATCAGTTAAGGTAAATCCATCTAAAGTATTATTCTTCAAAGGCCCATAAGTTGTAATTATCTCGCCCGTATATGATGTATTTAAGCTGAACTTTAGGTTCTTTTTAGTGAAAGTGAAACTGATATTTCCTTTATGAAGCGGAACATACCTTAGCTGCTCACCTAATGTATTATCCAATATATTAGTAGACAATTCATTGGTGGATTTGGTAAAAGCATAGTTACTTATAATACTTAATTTTTTAATTTTAAATTTTGCTTTTGCTTCCACACCTCTACTCCATACTTGT
>TARA_B110000879_G_scaffold81117_1_pt1 | contig 16453 bp, 13 predicted proteins | sample TARA_B110000879 | Tara Oceans TARA_B110000879 (sample SAMEA4398094) | marine metagenome | biome: Polar Biome; feature: [SRF] surface water layer (ENVO:00010504); material: water (ENVO:00002006), including particulate matter (ENVO:01000060) such as... | depth 5 m
ATGCTTCGTTGTGTGCGGTAATGATGAGGCTAATGGTGGGCCATTCTGCGGGTTCTGCTGCGGTGATCAGCTGTTTTATAGGCAGCAGTTTTAAACACAGTGGATACAGTGCATAGCTGTAGATGACAAAGAACACGGATAGGAAGAAAATAGTGACCACTGACTACGCCTGTAACAATTTTGAATAGGGTTAAATGCTTTTTAGTATAGTTGCGGTGCGCACTTCTGTCAGGGTTTGGTCAGGCGTTTGTGAATAATCACCATGACACTACTATTACAACCGGCCCTATTATCCCCGCCCCATCTCAAGAGCTATTATTCTGTAAGCTGATCAATGTCGTTATGAGTCTCTATAGCGGCGTCAATCAGCTGCTGTTGATGTGGGTCGCAGTTGGCAGTTTCACTGTTGATGCTAATAACCGCCGCTGAAAATTGGTTGTGTTGGCTCAATAAGGCCAAGATTTGCAGTAGCTTGGCGATATTATAATGTGTCGTTTGCATCCCGCCGACCCGGTACCAAGACACGGTACACCGATACTGATTTGTGGCCTTTCGGTTGTACAGATTGAGCTGCAATGATTGTTGTTTAGGTGTTTGCAGGGTGCTGGTTTGCAATTGAGTCCAGTAGTCACGGTTCAGACTATTGGCAATATAGGGCACCAGGTCACTGTCTTGGCTGTCCTGCCAATGAATGGCAACATCCCGCAGGGTTGCACCGCTTTGTTTCCTAAGATTAAGGTTAGACGATGGCAATTGAAAAGGTCCATTAGTAGGGCTGCTCAACTGCTGATAGCCCAATTGCTGCCAGTTACCCAAGTTGGGTGGCGTCACTTTGGTGTTCATCAGTTGGTGCAGCAGTGGCCCACTGGTTAGAGCAATGACGCTAACCACTAGTGTCAGCTTTGTAACGCCGGCTGAGTTAGCCGACGGCATTGTAGGCTCATAATGGGGCAAGCTCCGGGCAAAATAGACCAGCGGCAGGCAGACAATAAAGAACAAAAGCCAGCCAAATAGTTCATGGTCTTTGACCAGGCTACTTTCCATTTCGGTAAAGTGCGCCACCATAATAATGATGTAGATGCGTAACCAATTGGTAAACAGGCCTAGGGCAATAGCGATGCCAAGGACTTTAACCTTGGTCAAGTGGGTTGTTTTTGAGGTTAGGATTAGATAGTAGGCCAATGCGATGGCGATAATGAAATACCGTAAACCCGAGCAACCATCGGCGATATCAATGCGGCCATGGGGTAAATAAATACTGTTGCCATCAATAAATGCGGTGATACTCGATAGCTGGATAAGCGTCATTACCACATAACTTGATGCGTCGATCAGTGTTGGTGTTAGGTAATCCCAGATGGGAATGGCAAAAATCAATAGTGCAATACTGGGTGTCAGTGTGACGGTCGAGCGCAGCCCCAATAATGACCAGCATAAAAAGAACAGTATAGGCAGTAAACTAAGTTGCTCTATCGCTTCAATATTGAGCATGGCTGCCAGGCACCAAACGAGAGAGCTGGCGCTAAGGCCCATTAAGGCTAACCAGTTTAGCGTCGCCGGCGGCGACGGTAATTGTTTCAGCTGGCCAGTAAACAAATGAATGAACAGGGCGATAATAATCAGTCCATGAGACTGGCTCTCGTCAAATTTTAGCCAGCTTCCCATTAAGTCGACTAGCGTCTGATAGAACGCGACAATGACTATGGCCGCAACGATTGCAAAATTTCTATAGGTTGCCACTGTTAGTATCTCTACTGCTTGTTCATTGCGGTGGCTAAATGCGCTTCTATTTCTGCTACATCGATACCACTGCTGTCAGCGGCAGCAACGGCTTTTTGCAGCAATTCAATCCCTTCGGCAACGCTATCCTCATTCACCAATATCCAACCGTAGGTATCTAAAATACCGGCACTGTTGGGGGCTAATTGATAGGCTTTTTCAGCCAGTTCACGCGCTTTGGGGTTACCGTTTTCAAAGTAGAGCCATGCCAAATTATTTAATGCGATGGCGTTGTTAGGGCTTAGGCCGATCGCTTTTTCATACAGCTCGATGGCGGCAATGGCGTTGCCCTGTTGCTGTTGTTGGGTGGCTTTAATGATTAGGGGGTTGGGGCTTTGGGGGATCAGTCGCTGCCATTCGTCGACAAATAATTGCGCCTTGTCTGTGTTGTTGTTTGCCGTCAGAGCGCCATATAGAGCCCCTGCGATGCTGTTGTTGGGTTGGATCTGCCAGGCCAATTGCAGGTCAGCAATGGCTTCGGGCCATTGCTGTTGTGTGGCGTAGACACGTCCCTTTAAATAATCCGCTAATGGGGAGTTGGGTACAAGGGCTCTGATTTGCTCGACGACCTGCAGGGCTTCACTGTAATTACCGGCGGCTATTTCAATGGTCACCAGGTCAGTCAGCAAGCTGGTGTTATCGCTGCTGATGTTCAGGGCTTTTAAGAGTGCGGACTTTGCCTGCGTCATGTCATCGGCGGCGGCCAATTGTCGGGATAGGCCGCGATAGATGCTCACGGCGGTTGCGTTGACGTAAGGGTTTTCGCTGGTGGCGGCCAGTGCTTGGCCAATAAACCGTTCTGCCAGTTCGGCATTGGCGCCGCGGGCATGAAACTCAGCCAATACGGCGGATAAAACATATGTATCGGTGTCGGCGTTGGCGGTTTTACTCAGCTCCTCGATGATCTCAGCGCCTTCTTGGCGGGCTTCAAAGCTTGATATCAGGGCTTTATAGGCGATGATGTTGCTGTTATCAATGGCGATAACGTCGCGAAAATGCTGCGCTGCCTGCTGCCACTGTTGGTTCGAAAAATCGAGCTGCCCCAAGCCCAATAGCGCTTGGGTGTTGTTGTTATCGGCTGCAACGGCTTTAACCAAAGACTGCTCGGCACCGACCAAATCTTCGGACGCCATGTAAACTCTGGCCTGTTGTAAATAGCCCTCGGCATTGGCTGGGTTATTTTGGATATAGGTCTCTGCCAGCTGCTGTGCCTGTTGCAGGCTTTGGTTACTGAGCAGCGCGTCGATATACACCCGCAAGGCTTCATTGTCGGCGGGGTTTTTCCCCAGCGCGGTGGTCAGCTGAGCATAAGCCTGCTGTACTTTCTCGCTAGCTATAAAATGCCTCGCCAGCACGCTGTGTAATTGGGATTTTTTCGGGTCCAAGGCCAGTGCTTTTTGCAGGGCTATCGCCCCCTGCTGGTCTTTCAGATTGGTGGTTAACAGCGCTAGGCCATAAATGGCATTGATACTGGCGTCATCCGGTTGCGTTTTTAATGCCGTTTGCAGCAGCGCAATTGCTTTGTCAGACTGGCCCAGCCTCAGTTGAGCCATGGCGGCTGAACTAATTACGCTGGAAGAGGCAATTTCTGGGTCAATGTTTTGCTCCAATAGCTCTCCGGCTTTGGTCATATCCCCCTGTTGGTAGTTGATCATGCCCAGCATCATGCCGCTGACACTATTGTTGGGGTATTGTTCATAGAGCTTTAATAATAGCTGCTCGGCTTGATCAAGGTCGCCGGCTTGATACAGTGACATGGCCTGATTGAGGGTTTGTTTAGCTTGGTGTCCTTCCGGGTTGGCCTCAGCGAGCAGCCGTGCATAAATCATTGCTTCAGCGGTGCGGCCTTGCTGTGTCAGGGTTTCTGAAAGCTGCTGCAATATACGGGTTTTCATCGGCGTGATGATGTCGGTTTGCGGTAAATAAGAGAGGGCATCCGTGAGGAAGCGTTCGGCATCGTCGAGATTGTTTTCAATATAGGCCGCTTGTGCACGCAGGTGTAATAGCTCAGAGTTTTGACCGTTATTGACGAGCAGTTGCGAGAGTGATTTTTTTGCGCTGGCGATGTCGCCAGTGATCAAATCGATGCGTGCCAGACTCAAATGGGCGTCGATATTATTGGGGTTTGTTGCCAGTACTTGCAGCAAGGCCTCTCGGGCCTGATCAAATTGTCTGCCGGCGATAAAGATCTTTGCCTGTAATACGGCGAACTGCTCGTTGTTGTTAGCACTGGCGTCATCACTAGTGGTATCAAGAAGTTGCTGAGCAGAAGTGTACTTGCCGCTGAGAATATAGGCTTCTGTTAAGGGTAAGATAGCCTTAGCGTTTTTGGCCGCCAGTGGTGCCAAGAGTTCAATAGCGCTGGCGGAGCTTCCAATCTCATTGTAAATAATGGCGAGGGTAATATAGCCATCAGAGCTAGACGGAGAATACTTGACGACGTTGCGGGCTTCGATGATGGCCGCCCTAAATTGCCCTTGTTTAATGTACGAATCGGCGGTTTTTTGATGGATTTGTGCCTGCTTGCTGTTGTCTTCCTGCGTGTTGCCAGAACAACCACCGACTACTGCCAATAACGCAATCAACGGAATGACCAGCAGCGAAAGGCGCTTAGAGGTTAAATACTGTTGGGCTGTGGTGTTGAGCATTAGGATTCCTCGCGCTTGCAGGATCTCTGCGAGCAAAATAATAAATCGTGAGTTTAAAGGGTAATGTCGTATTTTCTGATCAGGTTATAAAATGTGGGTCGTGATACGCCGAGCATTTTTGCCGCTGAACTATAATTGCCGTTAGTGATGGATAGCGCTTGGCTTATGGCATTTTTTTCAGCGTGTTCCCTAACGTGACGTAGATTAATGGATAATTCTTCAGTGACACCGATGGCTAGGTCTTCCGGCGTTAGCAGTTTGCCATCACACATGATAATAGCGCGTTTTATTTTATTTTCCATTTCGCGAATGTTGCCAGGCCAGGGGTAGGCTTCTATTGCTTCAGCGGCTTCGACCGAAAAACCACTGACAATATTATTGAGGCCGGGAGCCATATTTTCAAAAAAATAACGCGCTAGCAATATTTTGTCCCCCTGCCTGTCTCGCAGTGGTGGTATGTCGATGACCATTTCACAGATTCGATAATAAAGATCTTCTCGGAAGGTTCCCTCGGCGACCATCGCATCAAGATTTTTATTAGTGGCACAAATAACCCGCACATCGACGGGAATTTCAACCCTGCCGCCGACCCGCTCTATGGTGCGCTCTTGTAAGAAACGCAACAGTTTCGCTTGCAGTGGCAGTGGCATATCACCAATTTCATCGAGAAAAAGCGAGCCATTTTGGGCGGTTTCAATTTTCCCCAAGTTCTGCTTATTAGCGCCGGTAAAGGCGCCCCTTTCGTAACCAAATAGCTCACTTTCCATGAGGTTTTCCGGCACCGCTGCACAGTTGATTGCAACAAAACGGTTTTCACTGCGAGGGCTCAGTTGATGCAGAGCTTTTGCCAGCACTTCTTTGCCCGTTCCGCTTTCACCCAAGAAGGTGCAGGTGACGGAGGTGGGAGCAATCTTTTCTACCGTCTTACAGACACGTAGCATTTGATGGTCTGATGCAATAACGCCAGCCAAGGGCGACACATGAGCCCCCTGCAACTGCCGATGTTTTTGCTCCAAGCTGAACATGTGATAGGCCCGCTGCACAATCAGGTCCAGCGTTCCGGTATTAATCGGTTTCTGATAAAAGTCGTAAGCTCCCAGGGCAACGGCTCTTACCGCATTTTCATAATCGTGGTTGCCTGTGACCACAATAATCTTGGTGTTGGGCGACAACCGGCTGATTTCTTGGACGGATTTAAAGCCTTCTTCAACGCCTTCTTCATCGGGCGGCAGGCCTAAATCCTGCAATACCACCTCAGGTTCATGCTGACGGACGGCCGCGATAGCGCTTTCTCGATCACCGGCGATAACCACGTTGTATTGATCAAAGTGCCAGCGAAGTTGGCTTTGTAATCCAATATCATCTTCTACTATGAGAAGGGTTTTTAGGTTGCTATCGCTACTCATACAATCCTTTAAGTTTTCAGCGTACTGACAGGTATCGTGATGGTAAAGGTAGTGCCTTCATTGACCGCACTTTCGACCTCTACCCATCCGCCTAGGCCAGCGATAAATTCTCGGGTTTGATACACGCCTATCCCCATCCCTTTACCCGATTTGGTGGTATCGAAGGGTTTGAAAAGTCGATTTTGGACAAACTCACTATCCATACCCGCGCCATTGTCTTCCACCGTAATAATGGCATTGTTGCCGTCTTCTCGTAAAGTGACGTCAACAAATCCGCTAACGGCTGTGGCTTCCTGGGCATTCTTGATGATATTGGCCAAAATCATGGTTAGGTGATCGCGATCAGCCTCGACTTTCACCGATTGGGTTTCAAGGCGAAGTGAGGGTGACGGCCGGTTTGACTGGCATTTTTGTACCGCATCAATCAATATTTTGTGGAGCTGCAGTCGCTCAATATCGGTGGTTTCCTGTTGCTGGAGCTTTCTCAGTAAGTTACTCATGCGGCCTACTGAGTTGTCGATGGTCTTGATGGCATCTTCGACAAATGCCGGGTTCTCTTTGTGTTTGGCGGCGTTTTCCACCACCAGAGCCTGTTGAGCAATCAGATTCTTCAAATCGTGCATAACAAAAGCCGTTAATTTATTAAAGGCATCAAATTGTTGCGCTCGCGCCAGTTGCTCAGACGCCTCGTGGCGATCCAGATAGCTAGCCACCTGCCGGCCGACGGCCTTCAGTAGGTCCAAGTCTTCCCAGGTGACCGAGGCGTCGGTGCTGGGTTCGGTCAAGATAATAAAGCCCAACAGTCGTTTTTCGGTTAATAACGGTAGCACTAACCACAGGTTGGGAATCGATTTTACCCACTCGGGGAGACGTTTATTAATATCTTCGGGAAAGTTAGGGAGGCTGGTGTGAGTCGAGAAGACCCACTCCTGTTGCTGCATGGCCCTGCAGAACGGGGTTTCTATTGGTTCACAGTGCTGGGCGTCGGGCAGTGGCATGCCCAGTGCCTTGATCGGGCGATAAAAGCCGCTGTCTTCCAACCACAAACAGCCACCCTGGCTTTTGAAAATTGAAGCGACAACGGTAATAGCTCGCTCATTGAAGTCTTCATCAGCGTTGCTATGGGTCAGTGACTTGATCAATTGTAACCACTCTTTGCGGTAGTCGTATTTGTGGCTGAAAAAGTTTTTACTAATCCATACATTAACTTTTGATCGAATTGTAGTAGAGCCAAACAGCGCCAGTAGTAAGACAAAGGCAATAAACACAATGGCTATTTGAACAACATTACCCCAGCGGCCTCCGTATAGCTGAACATAATAGCCACCGAGAGCAATCAGCGCTAGAAAGCCCCCCGCCACAGAAATACTGGTGGTATAAAAGGCAACTGGACGTGATACAGAAAAGACGGACCTTTGTGGATTTTGATGTGCGACGGTAAACGCGCCTAGCGTCATTAATAGCGCTGCCAAGCCGTTAACTGCTCCCCGTGACTGCCAAAGCCCCTTATCAATTTCGTTAAAAACCAGACTATAGGAAAATAAATAAAGGTCGTAGGCGAATAAAGCGCCGATGCAGATACTGAGTAATTTCATCATCCGCTGATGTCGCGCATTGCGGTAAAGTTGTTCCACGGCCACCAGGCCGGCGATGGCTAAGATCAGACCATTCCATATCAGCAGATTGCCGTCGTTGATTAGGGGGTTTTTCAGAACCATCAGCGTGCCAATCAGTATGAAACTTATCAGCCATAAACTGTGCAGCATGGCCCGAAAAGTTCTGGGCAGTCGCTGACCGGTGGCAAATTGAAGTGATACGATAAGCGCCACGATCCAGCTGGAGTACCGCAGTGTTTCCAATAGCAACAACCCTTCGCGGTGCAGTGTAAATTGCTGATAGTTGGCGGCAATGGCAGCGCTCCATAACAAGGAGCAGAAGCCGGCGAAGACCAAAAAAGGATGAACAAGTTTTTGTTTGCACAGATAGACCAGCAGCAGGATCAACGCTGCAAAACAGGCGCCACCAACCGAATAGCTTATATAGGCAATGTTATTTTCATCCATAAAGTCTGGTTTCTAATACTGGCTGGCTTGATTGAAAATCAGCCTGAGTTTGTTGACAATATAATAGACGGTTTGGTCAAGAGTACCGACTTACTTTACTGGCATTACTACCAAAAGTTAATTATTTCTCGGTGGGTAATTTACTCGTGCTGTTAAGGCGGGAGAGAACATTGCTCAGCGCGCGATCAAACAGTTGGCCGCTATCTAAGATGGCGGCTCGCCCCGCTTGCAAATCAACGGCGAAGTCTTTCCGTTGTTTTTCTAATGCTCTGAAGCCAAAGCGATTGACGAAAACATAGGTGTCGGCTTGCTCAATTCTTGAGGCCAGTTTACATCGAGTTATTTTCCCGGTTTTATTGTCTACATAAGACAGCCAAGTTTGCAGCGGAAGCTCTTCAGCTTTGCGGATATAGTCATAGGTCAGCTGTTTGTAGCGCGCCTGTTGACGTTCAACCCCGGTCATGTCCTTCCAAGATTTGCTGCCGTTGCCCGGCGTGTGCCCGAGATTTTTTGCTTGCTCGGCGGTCAGTGGGCGTATCTCTGGTGTGTCGGTTGACGCGCCGTGAAGTAGTCTAAGGGTTTGCTCGATCGTGGCAAGGGTGTCTGTGGCTTCTTCTGGGGTGGCAGAGATTGTTTCCAGACTAGCGCCAATTCGGGTGAGCAGGGCGGGCCTGATTTTTTCCAGACGCTCCAGTGATTTTGCATCGGTTTGTTTTTGGCTGGCCCAAGACAAGTCATCGATTAATTGTGTGGCATCAATCCATTCCGGACTTTCATCGCCATGTTTAAGGTGGGTCATCACCAGGTGGTTGAGCCAATGCTCCGTCAGAAACTGACTGATCACCTCTGGCAGCGACGTTGACTTTAGTTTGTCAAACATCGCTCTTTGGGCCATGCGTTTCGCTTGATTAGTTTTTGCCTGTCCCTCAGCTAACTGTTCTGTGCGTTTTTCTACAACAGAGGAGCGGCGCTCTGCTTGTTCGATGAAGAGCTGCAACTCGTTGTACTTAGCCGTAAAAACATTATCGTCGTCTTCATATTGTTCGTTAATGTCATGGGTAATTTTGGTAATCACATCGTACAAGCGGTCTTTTTCCAATTGCGATGAGTCATCCCAGCCGATACTGGCATTGGCAATGGCATTGATCAGTTTTCTTGTTGGGTGAGAACCATTGTTAAAGAAAGCTTTGTCATGCAGCGCTATCTTTAACACCGGGATTTGTAAGCGGCTAATCAATGCCTGTACCGGCAGCGGCAAATTTTTATCGTCAAGCACAAAATCAAAGAACATGGCGACCAGGTTAATAACATCATCATCAGGTTGATGGAGTGCGCGCTCGGGTTCTTGACCATGGCTCGACAATATATCGTCGATAATGTTTCGTATGCCATTGAGCTTTAGTTCGGCGTCGGACAATTGCGGTGTCGGCATATGCTGGTTAGCGTTAAGCCGTTGCAACAGCTCCTGGTTTTGTAGCACGGGCCCTGGATTGGAGGCGTAGGGTGTGTAGTTGGGGATAACCCGTGCAAGAACATCGGGAGAATATTGTCGAATAGAGGCAAATAATCTGCCGAGCTCGGCAAATTCCACTTCAACATTCTGCTGTATTTGTGGAGATAAAACGTCGCTAACTACTCTATCGGGCGCTGGCGGCGGCGCTTGAATTTTTCCGCCCGACTTTGACTTAGCATATTCCCTGGTGTCCGGAAGGATGCCTGCTTCAATTAGCACAGCGTTAGCCGCGGTATAAACCGTTGTCAGCGTTGAGACAACCAGTCGATCAAACTGTTTGAGAACGATGATTCTAGCTTTGATATTAAGGTCAAGGCATTGACAGGCGTCGGCGAAATAGTGGCAGATCTGGTGTGGGTCAAGAGGATTGTTTTTTTCAGTGACAGTAATTCCCGGCAACAGATAGTCCAGTCGCAGGTTTAGGTGGTAAAGGCTTTCCTGGCAGTTAATTCTCGCTTTGTTGACCATGCTGGTGACCGCAACATCTTGCTCCAATACATCATTTTTAACCAAGCTGAGGCTACTATTTTGGCCATCGTTATCGGTGGGTTTTTTTTGGGGCGTCACATTGGCCAATAAATCGTGAAACCCACCTTCGATTTCAGCGCGAAAAGCGGCAATAACGCCCTCTTTTTGCAAACGGATCTCTCGCATGGATTCAAAATAAAGATTTTGCTCAGTATTACTGACCGAGCGGCTTGAGAGGTCAAAAAATAGGTCGTCACAGGCGCTAAAAAGATTTTCTAAGTGCGCTAGCAATATGGAAACTGTACTGTCTTTGGTTTGCCGTAATAACACCGGTAAATTCCTTTGTCGGCCGTCGTTAGGCACTGCTTTGATAAGATCTGATTCTTTTTTCATCGTAGCCCAGTCGTGCGTTTAATGACGTAACTTCGTTGAGTATAGCCTGCTTAAATCATACCGTTACATAGAGTCGTGTTGACTGCTGCATCGTTAAATAGCTAATCTATTCAATGGTTTAATGATTATTCCTTGCACGAAGCTCCGTCGCTATTAGTTATTGTCGATTTAAGTGGCTGATTATTAAACGATAAAATAACAGGCATCAGATGAATCGGTAATAATTCCCAAGTCTTAAAAAACCTAGGTATCCCAATCTAAAAGAATTTTTGGCGACTGTAAAGTTGTTCGAGTGACGAAGTCGAAGAGATCAGTCGATAACCAGTTCGACATAGTCGGAGGTGTCGCTATACAAGCCTGCAGAGTCCAGCGTTGCAATAGCAAAATAGTAGGTTCCGGCGGTCAGATTGCTAATGGTCGTGTCAACAGTATTTGGGTCGGTTATGGAGACAATCTGGTCGTTATCTTCGTTGGTGCCGTCGTTAAAATAATAGATCTCATAGCCATCAATTTCGGAAAATAGCAGTGCGTCGCCGTTTTCTCGAGTGGCTGGGGCCACCCACGACAATGTGATATCGACAGTTTTGTCGGGCGGCGTGTCAACTGCCGGTGGATCTAAAGGCGGAAGCTGATTGTTGGCAGGCGCGTTTGACTCAAGGGTTTTAGGCGTTTCATTGGTCACCGGTGTTGAGTTCGATGAACCTGAGCTGCTGGTACTACTATTACCACCACCACCACCACCACCACCGCCACCACCACAGGCAACCAGCGTTGATGAAATCAGTAGTGTGGCGATGAGCTTTAAGAAACTGTTCATGGCAGATTAGCTGCTCGTTTTGTTGTCATTGTCGCTATTTTGAGCGCTTATTGTCCCTAGATCAAGACCCGGTTTAGCAATGTATGCATTTGTTTACGTTCTGGCCGGTGCGTTAGCTATGCATTTCGGTCAACGGCCAGTGTTGCCAGGCGCGCTAGGCCCTGTGTGTAAGGCGTGTCTTTGGCGCCGCTAAGGCAGAATTTGGCGTTGTCGCTGAATGCTTTCGCCTTGTCTTTGGTATAGGTCAGAGCGCCGCTGTGTTTAACGATGGCAATAACGGCGTCGATATCCTCATTAGTTTTATTTTCGATAGCACGGCGAATCAACTTTGCCTGCTGGTCAGTGCCTTTTCTCATGGCATAAATCAGTGGCAGGGTAGGTTTCCCCTCAGCCAAGTCATCGCCGACATTTTTGCCCATGTCTGCGGCATTGCCGTCATAATCAAGAACGTCGTCAATTAACTGAAATGCAATGCCTAGGTTGAGGCCATACTGGTAATAGTTGTCGACAGTCGTTTGATCTTGCTTCGCTAGAATGGCGCCACCGGCTGCGGCTGCTGCAAATAACACCGCTGTTTTATTGGTAATAACCTGAAAATACTGATCCTCGGTGGTGTCGGGGTCGCCGGCTTTGGTGAGCTGTAATACTTCCCCTTCGGCGATGGTATTGGTGACATTCGCCATCAGCCCCATTACCGGCATATTGCCAATGGATACAAGTAGTTGAAATGCACGGCTATAAAGAAAATCACCTACCAGCACACTCGGTGCATTGCCCCAGGCTTCATTGACGGTAGGGCGACCACGGCGAAGAGCCGATATGTCGACCACGTCGTCGTGTAGTAGTGTGGCTGTGTGAATAAACTCGATAACAGCCGCCAAAGTGATGTGATGTTGATTGAGGTTTTCGTTGGCACCGCCTGATAGCAGCGCCAGCATCGGCCGCATGCGCTTGCCGCCTGCATCAACAATATAATGGCCGATGTTTTCGACCAGCGGTACATTGGATTGCAGTTGCTCGATAATTAGCCTGTCTACGTCGTTAAATTCTGTCGCGACGGTATTGCGAACCTGTTGCATTGACTGTGTGTTGTCCGATAAGTGCAGGGTGGATTAACTGTATGGCCGCTTCGTGGCGCTATCGTGTCGAAGTCGACATGCTATGATTCGTCTTGTGCTGTGTCAAGCCGCTGTGGACGGGTGTTTGCTCTGATTGCACTATAGTAATAAGCCTCGGAAAAAGGCTTGTGATCGTCAGTTAACTACCGTAGAATGCGCGTCCCGAAATCCGAACCCTTCTGTGTTTTTTTTTACTGGGTTTTGGTGCCTGGACTTGTCCCGGCTCACTGTAAAAAGTAGCTGGCCGTTCGTTCCAAACTGCAAGCAGGCCTATTAGTGGAGTAAAACTATGTACGCTGTGATTGAAAGCGGTGGTAAGCAGCACCGTGTTATAGAGGGTGAAACCCTCAAGCTAGAAAAAATTGAAGTCGCCACCGGTGAGTCAATAGAGTTTGACAACGTATTGATGGTTGGTGAAGGTGAGGGCGTTAAAATTGGCGCACCTTATGTTGACGGTAGCAAAGTAACTGCTGAAGTTATCGACCAGGGTCGACACAAGAAAATTAAAATCATGAAGTTTCGTCGTCGTAAGCATTCGATGAAACAGGCTGGTCATCGTCAGTGGTTCACAGAAGTGAAAATCACTAGCATTAAAGGTTAAACGAGGAGAGTAGCAATGGCTCACAAGAAAGCAGGTGGTAGTACTCGTAACGGCCGCGATTCCAATAGCAAGCGCTTAGGTGTTAAGCGGTTTGGTGGTCAGGAAGTGTTGGCAGGCAATATATTGGTTCGTCAGCGTGGCACACGTTTTCACGCCGGTGTAAATGTTGGTCTGGGTGTTGATCACACCTTGTTCGCTAAAGCGGACGGCGTTGTTAAATTTGAAATCAAAGGACCGAAAAGCCGTAAATATGTGAGCATTGTTAGCGCATAAGTCGGGTTTTTGAGTTTTTGAAAGCCTCGTCATGTGACGGGGCTTTTTTATATCTGCCCATTTTTAAGCCGGCTGGCTTTTTTACGCTGCGAATAGCGCAGGTATCGACTAAAATGAAGTTGCAGTGTTGCAAATCAAGTAGAGAACACCATGAAATTTGTAGATGAGGCCAGTATTAAGGTACAGGCGGGCCGCGGTGGTAACGGTAGCCTTAGTTTCCGTCGAGAAAAATATATTGCTAAAGGTGGTCCTGACGGCGGCGACGGTGGTGATGGTGGCAGCGTTTGGTTGCAGGCGGATTATGCGGTAAATACCATGGTCGACTACCGTTTTCAGCGGCATTATGAGGCCGAAAGTGGTAAGCAGGGGCGCGGTCGAGATTGTACCGGGAGGGGTGGCGACGACCTGACGTTGAACGTTCCCGTTGGTACCACCATCATTGATGAAGATACGCAGGAAGTGTTGGGCGACTTGGCCAAACATGGCCAGCGAATAAAAGTTGCACAGGGTGGTTTCCATGGTCTTGGCAACGCGCGATTTAAGTCCAGTACCAATCGTGCACCTCGGCAGACATCGCCCGGCTCTGACGGCGAATTTCGCAGCCTCCAGTTAGAGCTAAAAGTGTTGGCCGACGTCGGCTTGCTGGGTTTACCTAACGCCGGTAAGTCGACATTTATTCGTGCGGTTTCGTCTGCCAAGCCCAAAGTGGCGGGCTATCCCTTTACCACATTGGTACCCAATCTGGGGGTGGTCAAAGTACAGGCGCATCGCAGTTTTGTCATTGCAGACATTCCCGGGCTCATCGAGGGGGCGTCGGAGGGCGCGGGTCTTGGCGTGCGGTTTCTTAAACATCTGACTCGAACCCGGCTACTTTTACATATTGTTGATATGGCGCCTTTTGACGGCACTGATCCGGCGACGGCGGTTAAGTCAATTGTTAACGAACTCGAGCGGTTTAGTCCTACCTTGCATCAGCGAGACCGTTGGCTGGTGTTGAACAAAATGGATTTACTGCCAGAAGAAGAGCGCAAAAAGCGTTGCAAGCAGGTGGTTGAGGCGCTGAATTGGACCGGCCCGGTATACGCCATTGCGGCGATTAGCCGCCAAGGTGTTGAGCCGATATGTGGCGACATTATGAATTATCTCGAAGAGCGTCGCGAGCGAGAGATGGATGATCCAGAATTGGCTGCGGTAGAATCCGATATTCAAAGCAGGATGCAGGAAGAGTCGCGATTGCGTATTCAAGAGCTTGCCGCCGCCCGAAAAGCGGCAAGATTGTTAGCCGCTGAGCGGGGCGAAGAGTTCGATGACGACAGTGATGACGACTGGGAAGACGATGACGACGACGTTGAGGTCGTTTACGAACCCTAGTAAGTTCAGGTGACCAAAAAATCATGACCGCACGACAAAATTTGCAACAAACCCGACGATGGGTTGTGAAAATAGGCAGTGCTTTGCTGACCGCTGATGGCAAGGGTCTTGACTCGTCCGCCATTGCTGATTGGACGCGCCAAATGGCGGAGCTGAGAGGGCGTGGTATTGAGCTGGTGTTGGTGTCTTCTGGCGCCGTTGCCGAGGGTATGAGTCGTTTGGGTTGGAGTACCCGTCCGCACGCCTTGCATCACCTTCAGGCTGCCGCTGCCGTTGGTCAAATGGGGTTGGTGCAGGCTTATGAGTCATGCTTTCAACAATTTGGCTTGCATACCGCACAAGTTCTTTTAGGTCACGATGACATATCAGCTCGTGATCGTTATCTTAATGCCCGCAGTACACTAACAACATTGTTGGAGTTAGGTGTTGTTCCCGTTGTGAATGAAAACGACACCGTTGTCACCGAAGAGATACGCTTTGGCGACAACGATACCCTCGCGGCATTGGTCGCCAACCTTATCGATGCCGAAGTACTGGTGATCTTAACGGACCAGCAGGGGTTATTCGATGCCGACCCAAGAATCAATCCTACTGCAAAGCTGGTGACAGAGGCGTTGGTGAGTGATCCTAGCCTTGAGAGTATGGCGGGTGGCAGCAGTGGCGAACTGGGCCAAGGGGGAATGATAACCAAGGTGAGAGCATCAAAGTTGGCTGCCCGCTCTGGCGCTAATACGGTGATTGCCAGCGGTAAGGTCGACGATGTATTGCTGAGTATTGCCGCGGGCCAGTCGGTAGGGACCTTGTTGACTGCCGAACAGGCGCCACTAATTGCTCGTAAACAGTGGTTGGCGGGCATGTCAAATATTAAAGGTACGGTACAGTTGGATGATGGCGCCGTTAAAATGCTGCAACAGGCCGGAAAAAGTCTGCTGCCTGTTGGTGTTGGTGCGGTGACCGGGCATTTTGATCGGGGTGACTTGATCCGTTGTATTGATAGCAATGGCCAGGAAATTGCCCGGGGACTGGTAAACTATAAGTTCGATGAAGTGAATAAAATTATTGGTAAAAGCAGTAGTCAGATTGAAGGCTTGCTGGGCTATCAGGGTGATGAGGAGTTGATCCACCGGGATAATCTGGTATTGATGTAGTATTGTTTAGGGCAATTTCCAGAAACAAAAAAACCGGCTATAAGCCGGTTTTTTTTGCATAAAGCCCCGAGAGGCTTTATTAATGACTATGCAGCTAGTGCTTTCACCTGGGCGTTAAGACGACTCTTATGCCGAGAGGCCTTATTTTTGTGCAGGATACCTTTGTCTGCCATGCGGTCGATGACTGGAACTGCCGCATCATAGGCTTTCTTGGCTTCTTCTGCGTTGCCTGTACCGATGGCAGCAAGAACTTTCTTAATAGATGTACGAACAACAGAGCGTAAGCTGGTGTTGTGTTGACGACGCTTCTCAGATTGGCGAGCGCGCTTTTTGGCTTGTGGTGAATTCGCCATTGTTTAAATCCCGACTGTAGGTGATTGTTCCGCAGGTGATTAACAAAAACGGAAGCTAAAATTTCAGAGGCGAGATTATTCCCTGTTCGGGTGGCTATGTCAACACTTAGTCTCGGGGCCAGCATCAATATCTCCACTGAATTAGGGTTTGTTGAGATGCAGCAATAATAGATCTGTGCGTAGGAAAAACCTTTGGGTCGGAGTGGCTGGTTCGACGGTTCAATTATTGGTCCCAATAGCAGGATTCATTGCAGTGACTAAAGTTTCTTTTAAGATGCTTTGGTTGATTGAACCCGGCAACAGGACAAAGCCATTGCTCCATGGCTGGCGGCCCTCCGGGCTACTTTCACTTCCGCCTGAGCCCGACATCCCTGCGGGAAAACCCTCGGTCTCACCCGCTCGCTCAGCGCGCATCCTGATTATTCCGCACTGGCGTTGTCCCATTGCCTCTGACTATAGTAAGCATTTACATTCCTACTGTTGGATGAAATGGTCAGGTTAC
>TARA_B110000879_G_scaffold56725_1_pt1 | contig 16446 bp, 14 predicted proteins | sample TARA_B110000879 | Tara Oceans TARA_B110000879 (sample SAMEA4398094) | marine metagenome | biome: Polar Biome; feature: [SRF] surface water layer (ENVO:00010504); material: water (ENVO:00002006), including particulate matter (ENVO:01000060) such as... | depth 5 m
TTCTTTTGTAGCGTTTCAATTGCTTTGCAAGTAGCTTTTTATAGACCTCAACATCTATTTCACCTTTCTTTTTTACAGCTATTTCTTGAAAGTTGAAATCTAATTTACTTTTTTGAGACACTAATTCATCATCTAAAAAAGCGCGCTGGAGTATATCTTCTATTAAAAAATCTTCATTTACAGATGCTGGATGATATTCATCCTTTAGGGAAAGCTTAAAAACATTGGCGGTTGTATTGTACCAAAACGCATTCCATCCACTTCTGAGCGCTTTTATATTCTGGAAAGCGGTTTTACCTGTTTGACGATGAATCAATTTTATTAAAACTCTACCTTCTGTATTTGTCAACTTTTTCATCTGATCAGAAAATTCGCCTTCTATATAATCTTGAATTAGCCTGATATATTTTCTCCTCTTACGTTTCGATTTTATTCTGGATAGACGTGTATTAAGAGTATCTAATCTTTGTGATGCTAATTTGGCAAACGGATACACTTTAAATACTTTACTTTTAAACCAAAAGTAATAGCGAACGTCTTTTTTGGACTTGAAGTTCCTTTTTGGTAAAAGCATAAATTCATTCAAATTGATAATAGCAGTGTCTCCTGGCTTCACTAGAATATATTCATCTAAAGATTTTGGCAAGGAGTCTTTTTCTCTTTTTTGTGAAAAAGCGATGACTGAATATAAGAGGATATATATGTATATGAGTTTCTTCAATGAGTGTTTAAAAATAAAGTGTAAATATAATGGTTTTAGTAAAACAAAAACCTCGCCATTTAATGTACGAGGTTTGAATGCTACTGCAAGGGAGTTTGTTCTTAATTAAAGCTTCCTTCTATTATCGTCAGACTGTGTATCTATTAATTTGTTATAAGGGTCTACTCCTACTTCTGTTGGTTTCTTGTCTACGATGATTGAAACCTTATTATGGATTGCCGTGATTTTATGTTTTTGAAAATACAAAACAACTTCTTTCTTTTTACCGTCTACTTCTTCTTCGGCAAAAATACCAAGATCTATATAATCGGCTAATGGTACTGAAAGTATCGGATTTTTCATTTTATCTGTTTTATAAGAGAGGGTGTCTCCTACTTTTTCTCCATAATATTTTCTACCTTTCTCATCATTTCTATATTTAGAAACTTCAAACTCAATATCTACTTGATATTTCCCATTTTCCAATTCGGTTGTATTTGTTTCAACAATTCGATTGCTATACAGGGTGATGGTTTCAAACATGTCTTTTATCACATATTGTAACGAATCTGGCGTTGCTTCTTTGATATGATTTACCATGTCTATAGAGGTTGTATAAGGCGCTTCTTGAAATTGCACTTTTTCAACATACTTTTTTAGCGCATTGTTCAAATTTCTTTCACCGATATAATCACTCAATGCATAGAAAACTAAGGATCCTTTTTGATAACGAATGTACCCTTGTCCGTCGTTGTACATCAATGCTTTTTCGCGTTTTCTTTCGAAGGTTCTTTGTTGTAAGTAATCGTCTAATGCTTTCTTTAAGAATTTACGCATTTCTGATTTTCCTTGTTGGTGTTCTAACACTTTTAAAGAGACATATTCTGAAACACTTTCTGACAACATCGTGGCGCCTAAAACATCGGCACCTATTACTTGATGTGCCCACCATTGGTGTGCAACTTCATGCACAGTTACTGCAAATGGATAATCTACGCCGCCTTCATCAGAATCGTCTACATCTGCAATAAAACCAATGCCTTCTGAGAATGGAATGGTGTTTGGAAATGATTGTGCAAATGTACCTCCTGTTTTTGGGAATTCTATAATTCGTAGTTGCCTGTGTTGATAGGGACTGAAATTATTTGCTCCATAATCTAAGGAGGCTTTCATACCTGCCATCATTCGATCTAAATTGAATTCATGCCCTTTGTGATAGTAAATTTCTAAGCTAATGTCTTTGTACATTTCTTTTTGTACTTCATATCGTGCAGAGTTAAATGCGTAAAAGTTTAAGATTTTACTATCCATTTTATAATGAAAGTATCTTCGTCCTTCTTTTACCCATTCTTTTTGTAAATATCCTGGCGCAATGGCAATTTGATCTTTGGAAGTAGAAACGGTTGCTTCAAAGTCAATCCAATCGGAATCTTTGCTTATATAAGTATTTGCTAAAGCAGTAGAATCTGATGGGTGTGGCCGTAAATCGTTTGGCGATAAACCGAACTTTTTACGCGTTTTATTGTCTGTTAACTCTCCCCCTGATGCGTACCCTAAGGTTGGAAAAATACCGCTATTTACAAAGGTTCCATTTTCAATTACTGGTGAATTATTTCTTAATGTGGTATTGATTTTATTTTTTATTGTAACCGCCAATGTTAAGGTATCTCCAGGTTGGATTTTTTGATCAAATTTATAAATATCAAAATTCTGAATAGTATCTTCTAATACCAATGTATTTGCCAAACTAAATTTAAAGGTACTTGGATATCCATTATGATTCAGAAAAATACTATCAATGGCAACCTCTGTTTTGTTCACCATCGTCATCAATGCTGAAGCTTCAAAATTTCTTTCTTTTGGGAAAAGATTCATTTTTGCATTGACTGCTATCATTCTTGGTTGTGCATAGTTTTCAAACCTCTTGTAATCTTTTTCCCAATCAACTCTTAGTTGCTCTCTTTCTTTGGAGGATCTTCTAACATTGTCAATGTTTCCTTCTTTATATATTGAAAACCCTAAAAACAAAAATCCAATGAAGAAAACAGCAAAGCCAATGGCAGTAATTCCTTTAAATCGTTTTATTGCAAAAGAAAAACGTTCTTTAAAGGAGTTTGGAATTCCACGCACCCAAAATAATGAGGTGATAACTAATAGCACAAAACCAAAAAGCAACCAATAAAACTTGTATATAATGTAAGGAAGCACACTAGAACCATATCCATTAATATCAGAATAGTTAAAGCCTGGCCCTTCATTGAACTTGAGAATATCTTGCTCAACACCAACAAGTGATAAAACTGGGATTCCTATTGACAAAATCAATAATGCAAACAAACCAACATATGGGTTCCCCATAAGTGTTTGAACAAACAATGCTAATAATGCCCAAAGTAGATAGTTAAGAAAGTTTAAAATATACAACTCATAGAGATAATGCCCCATTTCAAAATTGTAATATCCTTTATAGATTTGAAACACCAATCCCGAAATCATAATGATCGTCAATAATACCCATTGCATTTTTATTAATGCAATTAACTTAGACGTTAGTAAGGTCCAGTTCGGTATTGGTGTTGCGTCTATAATATGATTGGTTCTGGATATTTTTGCGCGATGCACCAACATCCCTGCATATAAAAAAGTACAAATATTAATGGACGCGGTAAACGCTCCACCTCCATTTAACATTTTCCATGTTAATGGCAATGTTGCTGTTCCAAAAATATCTCCTACTTCCGAGATACCTATTAAGATAAAAATTAAGCCCACTAAAACAATACTAATAAATGCCCAACTCTTAACAATGTATTTAAAATCTATATTGGATAATTTCCAAGTCGTTTTTAAATTTTGAAGAAAAGAATAATCATAGCTCACTTTTGGTAAATTGATTCTTGTAATTCCTCCAAAATTGGACTTTGTAGCTCTTTCTGATTTTTTCTTTCCAAAGGAAAAAGAAAAGGCATGCTGACTAAATGTAAAGAATTTAAAAACCAAACTAAAAACAACAGTTCCGATTACCAACCACAACAAACGGTTATAAACTATCATCTCTTTGATTGGTATTGGTAGTTCATTCTGTTCTGAAACTGTCCAATATTGTGTATAATATCTAATGGAAGCCCCTCCAAAAGGATCTAAAATAGCCGCCATGGTTCTGTTTTCTGGATCGGATAGCAAACTTTCTAATACGCCCTGCCCAAACAAAATAATAATGACCGTAATAAAACCGGCCGCAATATTTCTTGTAAATGCCACAACACCAAAAACAATGGCACCAATGAACAGAATATTTGGTAGTATAAATAGCAAATAGTTTTGTAAATAGATCATTATATTTAAAGGTCCTACAATTTCAGAGTTGGTGCCTGGCAATCTAAAGCCGATGATCATTCCCAAACCAATGGTTAAAACAATCAATGAAACCACTACAATTGCACTGAAAAATTTGGCAAATAAATAATTGGCTTTGGTAAAGGGATAGGAATACAAAATCGTATGCATCTCACTTTTAAAATCTCTGTAAATAGAAACCCCAATAATAGCAGGGAATAAGAAAAAAATCAATATCGTAAGACCGCTAAATAAATTAGAGATTCCGATAGGTGAATTTACGATTAATGCGGAACCTGTTGTTACGGTAAGAAAATCAAAGACCCCTGCAGCTCCTGCAGAGAACAAAAGGGATAATAGTAAGAAAATTAATGCATAAATATAAAAGGCTGGCTTTTTAAACCAGTATTTTAATTCTTGTTTAAATATCGTTGAAAACATAATTTTAAAGTGTAAAAGTTGAACTGTTAGATTTTTTTAGTTCTCGATTTCGCTTGAACTAATCGTTTAATTAAGCAATAACTGGTTCATCTTGCTTTAAAGCGATAAAATACACATCATCTAATTGTGGTGCTGTTTTCTCAAAACCTTCAGCGGGTTTCTCTGCTGCATGCACTCTCACATTCAAGGTATTGTCTTGATTGTAGTTTGATGATAATAGATTAAAGTTTTGCTCTATGGCATCTAAATCCTCTCTATTGATGATTTTGGTCCAAATAGTTCCTTCAATTTCTTTGGTGGCTTCTTGTGGTGTAGTATGTTTTAAAATTCTTCCGCCATTTAAGATCGCCATTTCATTACACAATTCTTTTACATCTTCTACAATATGTGTTGAAAAAATAACGGTACTATTGGTTCCTACTTCTCTTAAAACATTTAAAAAACGATGTCTTTCTGCTGGATCTAAACCTGCCGTTGGTTCATCAACAATAATTAACTTCGGATTGTTTAGCAACAATTGTGCAATTCCAAAACGTTGTTTCATACCACCAGAATACCCAGCAACGTGCTTTCCCCTTACATCATACAAATTGGTGATTTCCAAAACTTCTTTTACTATTGCATTTCGTTCTGCTTTGTTCGAAATTCCTTTTAAAGTTGCAAAATAATCTAAGAGATCTTCTGCTGACATTTTTGGATACACACCAAAAGACTGTGGCAAATAGCCTAAAACCTTACGCAAAGACATATTGTCTTCTAAAACATTAATATCTCCAAATGTAACCGTCCCAGAATCGGGTGTCTGCAAGGTAGCAATTGTTCGCATTAAAGATGATTTTCCTGCACCGTTTGGTCCTAGAAGTCCAAACATTCCATTTCCAATTTCAATACTTAAATCATCTATAGCTTTAACACCATTCTTATACGTCTTTGTCAAGTTCTGAATTACTAATTTCATCTGATAGGTTTTATTTGGTTGTATACTTGCTGAATAAGTGTGCAATTAACAACTTTTGTTACAAGTTTTTAAATTTTATTTCAATAGAACTCAAAAATCGCTTTATTTTTACAAAAATAAATCTAAAACATTTCACTTTTAAACCTATACATCCATCTATGGCAAATAAATCAATATTAAATACAGCATCGATTTCATTTTTAGAGAAATACTTAAACAATGCAGCTCCTAGTGGATACGAATGGGAAGGGCAAAAAATTTGGATGGATTATCTAAAACCGTATGTTGATGAATTTATTACAGATACTTATGGAACTGCAGTAGGCGTTATTAATCCAGATGCAAAATACAAAGTAGTGATTGAGGGACATGCGGATGAAATTTCTTGGTATGTAAATTATATTTCTGATAATGGATTGATCTATGTGATTCGTAACGGAGGTTCAGACCATCAAATTGCACCGAGTAAAATTGTAAACATTCATACGGATAAAGGTATTGTAAAAGGTGTTTTTGGATGGCCAGCAATTCATACTCGAAACAAAGCAAATGAAGAAGCACCAAAACCTGACAATATTTTTATTGATACAGGGTGTACGACCAAAAAAGAAGTGGAAGCTTTAGGCGTTCATGTTGGTTGTGTGATTACCTACCCAGATGAATTTCATATTTTAAATGGAGATAAATTTGTATGTAGAGCCTTAGACAACAGAATGGGTGGTTTTATGATTGCTGAAGTGGCACGTCTTTTAAAAGAGAACAAAAAAGAATTGCCTTTTGGATTGTACATTACCAATTCTGTACAAGAGGAAATTGGTTTACGTGGTGCAGAAATGATTACCCATACCATAAAACCAAACGTTGCGATTGTTACTGATGTAACGCATGATACAACAACGCCAATGATTGATGTTAAAAAAGAAGGGCTTTTAGAATTGGGAAAAGGACCTGTAATTGCATATGCTCCTGCTGTACAACAAAAATTACGCGATTTAATTACTACTACCGCTACAGAAAACGATATTCCTTTTCAGCGCTCGGCACTGTCAAGAGCAACAGGAACTGATACTGATGCTTTTGCCTACAGCAATGGTGGTGTTGCTTCTGCATTAATTTCGCTTCCTTTAAGATACATGCATACTACGGTAGAAATGGTACATAGAGAGGATGTTGAAAATGTGATTAAAATGATCTATGAAACCTTATTGAAAATAGAAGGCGGAGAAACGTTTTCTTATTTTGAGTAAACTTTAAATGACACGAATTTCACGAATCTGTTTGCAATAATTTATAGAATTCGTGAAATTTGTGTCTTATTATATTATGGATGAACTCATAGACATATTAACTTCCGAAGGAAAAGCAACTGGAAAATCAGCTTTAAAGTCCGAAGCACACCAACACGGTTGGTTTCATGCAACGGTTCATATTTGGTTGTTTACTGCAGATTCAAAAATCGTACTTCAAAAAAGAGCGCTCACCAAAAAAGTTTTTCCAGGTTTGTGGGATATTTCAGTGGCTGGGCATGTTGGTGCTGGTGAAGAAATTTTAACAGCTGTAAAAAGAGAAGTTTTTGAGGAAATTGGTTTGCAATTAATCGATACTGATTTAACAAAAATAGCCACTAGAAAACATCAGGTTTCACATAAAAATGGAATTATAGACAACGAATTTCATCAAGTATTTATTGCAGAATTAAAAATTCCTTTGACGGAGTTATCCCTTCAGGAAGAGGAGGTAGATGACATTGGATTGTATGATGTAGCAATTCTAAAACAAACCAAAAACCTCCACAACGTGTTACTTCCAGAATTTCATGACTATTATTGCAAGGTATATGATGAAATTTACAAGAAAATTCAACATACCTTATTTGAATAACTCCTTCTTACTATTTCTTATAATTTATGATCAATAATACTTTGGACCACTTCTGGGTTTAACAAAGTAGAGATATCTCCTAAATTCTTACTTTCATTGGTTGCAATTTTACGTAAAATACGTCGCATAATTTTTCCAGAACGTGTTTTTGGCAATCCGTCTGTAAACTGAATTTTATCGAGTTTTGCAATGGGTCCGATGTGTTCTGTAATGATCTGATTGATTTCTTTCCTCAAGTTATCGTGGTTTCTACTTTCTCCAACTTCTTTTAAAATCACATACCCATATAAAGCATTTCCTTTTATATCGTGTGGAAAACCAACAATGGCAGATTCCGCTACTGCTGGATGCTCGTTAATGGCATCTTCTATCGGAGCGGTTCCTAAATTATGACCAGAAACAATAATTACATCATCTACTCTACCTGTAATTCTATAATACCCAACCTCATCTCTTAAAGCACCATCTCCAGTAAAATACTTTCCTTTAAAAGCAGTGAAGTAGGTTTCTTTATACCGTTGGTGATTTCCCCAAATAGTTCTTGCGATACTTGGCCAAGGAAATTGAAAACACAATCGTCCCTCTACTTGATTTCCTTTTAATTCTTGTCCGTTTTCGTCCATTAACACAGGTTGAATCCCTATAAAAGGCAACGTAGCATAGGTGGGTTTTGTGGGGGTCACATAGGGAATTGGGGTGAGCATAATTCCACCATTTTCTGTTTGAAAAAAGGTATCTACAATCGGGCTTTTCTTTTTACCAATATTATCATTGTACCAATGCCAAGCTTCCTCATTAATGGGTTCGCCAACGGACCCTAAGACTTTTAAAGAGGATAGATCATACTTTTCTACAAAGGCTAATTTTTCTTTCGCCAAAGCTCTAATGGCGGTTGGCGCTGTATAAAATTGATTCACTTTATGTTTCTCTATGACTTGCCAAAAACGGCCAAAATCTGGATAACTTGGTACGCCTTCAAACATTACGGAAGTGGCTCCATTTGCAAGGGGACCATAAACAATATAACTGTGTCCTGTGATCCATCCGATATCGGCACTACACCAATACACGTCATCTTCTTTATAATTAAAAACGTTTTTAAAAGTATAGGCCGTGTATACCATATAGCCAGCCGTGGTATGCAACATCCCTTTAGGTTGCCCTGTAGATCCGGAAGTATACAATATAAAAAGAGGATCTTCTGCATCCATAATTTCAATTTCACAAGTATCGGAAGCATCTTCTAACAAGGGTGCAATCCAACAATCTCTTCCCGATTTCATCTGAATGTCTGAGTGAATTCTTTTGACTACTAAAACAGATTCAACGGTCTTACATTTCTCCAAGCCTTCATCTACAATCCCTTTTAAATCGATGGTTTTATTTCCACGAAAGGAACCATCAGAAGTGATCACCATTTTACAATCGGCATCATTAATTCTTGTTGCCAGTGCTGTAGCTGAAAATCCTGCAAAAACAACAGAATGAATGGCACCAATTCTTGCACATGCCAATAAAGCAATAGAAAGCTCTGGAATCATTGGTAAATAAATACACACCCGATCTCCTTTTTGAACCCCTTTTGATTTTAAAACATTTGCAAATTTATTAACACGTACCGAAAGTTGTTTATAAGTAATGTGTTCAGCCGGTTCATTGGGGTCATTAGGTTCAAACAAAATAGCTGTTTTGTTTCCTCGTGTGAGCAAATGACGATCAATACAATTTTCTGTGATGTTTAGTTTAGCTCCTTTGAACCATTTTACTTCTGGCTTTGAAAAATCCCACTCTAAAACAGCATCCCATTTTTTACGCCAAATAAAATTCTCTTCAGCAATCTCTTCCCAAAAGGCTTCTGGATGATTCACCGATTTTCGATATACTTGAAAATATTCTTCTAAATGTTTTATGTGATAATTACTCATTCCTGTTTTATTTTAAATTCTAAATTAGAAAATTTTATATTTTTTTGTAATATTAATTCGACTTACAACTAAAATTCACCTATCAAAGAAAGTTAAAGGTACTAAATCTTACTATTTATCGGCTATAATATCTTAATTGAAAATTCTAAGTATTATAAACTTTGGGTTTTGAAGTACTATTTCTTTTAGTATTTAAAATAGTAAAATTATATTTGCTGTATGGATTTTCAAATAGTTTTTGAATCAATTTTAGTGAATTGGTCTCTTCTTTTACTTTTTTTTACAGCTGCAATTTTATATTCTTCTGTTGGTTTTGGAGGAGGGTCTAGTTACTTGGCCATTTTAGCATTTGCAGGTATTGCTTTTACTCAAGTTAGAATTACTGCTTTGTTGTGTAATATTGTAGTTGTTTCTGGCAATGTATTACTCTTTTATCAGCAAAAAAAAATACCCTGGAAAAAGCTCATTCCATTGGTTATATGGAGTATACCTCTGGCCTATCTTGGAGGAAAAATAGCCATCGATCAAAGTTTCTACTTTATCCTTTTGGGATTTACTTTGTTGTTTGCCGGATTTTCTATGTGGGCCTCTAAACGTTTTGTTTCTGGAAGAAAAGAAAGAATGCGATTAAACGTTGCGAAAAATGCCACTTATGGAGGCTTTATTGGTTTTCTTTCTGGCATGGTTGGAATAGGTGGTGGTATTTTTTTAGCACCATTATTGCACCTCACCAATTGGGATACCCCTAGAAAAATAGCCGCAACCGCAAGCTTCTTTATTTTAGTAAATTCTATTGCTGGTGTGTTTGGTCAATATAACAATCCTGATTTTCACATTGATTGGACGTTAACATCCATCTTACTTGTCACTGTATTTATTGGTGGGCAAATTGGCTCGAGGGTTAGCAACACGCTATTAACGCCAATACTACTAAAAAAAACAACTGGCATTTTAATAGGATTTGTTAGTATTCGAATCATATACAAGCACTTATCTCCCTTATTATTTTAATATTTCTTATTATTTCTTAAAATCCTATTCACGATTCACAAAATTAATGTATATTTGTTTAATTGTTATAAGAAAGAGTTAAACACAATATTTTTTTTACTTTAACATATTTAATGTAAAGTTTTTTTAGTTGATTGTAAGGCTGTTATTCTTTCCGGGGTAACAGCCTTTTTTTATGACAATTCTAAAAGACTATCCTTGAGTCTTTTTTTAATAATTGTAAAGATTCTTTTATTAAATTCTGAAGGTGATTTTTTGTAAAAATCAAACTCCTCAACTGTAAACTGACCAACAATAAGACCAATCATTTTATTTTTAAAAGCAATGTCTTTAGACAATGCACTTTCTATAAATCTTTTAATACGTTGTTCAGTTAATGTATTTAAAATCGTTTTCCTGGTAATTGCATAGTCTTGAAAAAGCGAAATAATTAAAGGGTGTTGCATTTTTATAACTTGCCGCAACGTTGTGTTTTGAAATTTTTCTTCAACACTGCATTTTTCAGTTTCTTCAATTTTTGCCAAAACGGGGCGTAGCTCTTTTCTTTTATCCATTGTTTATGAGTAAATTTCTAAATTTTCAATTTCTATTTGATAGTCGTACTGCAAATCTTCATGCAAGGTGCCTACTGCTTTTTTAATCATCTTAAGTTGTGTTTGATATACATTTAGCAAACGTGAACTATTGGTAATTGATGGAGAAAAGTGTTTTAATTTGTGGCAGTAATACAACAATAATTCAGCTTCTGTTTCTTTCTTTTTAGAATATCGGATGTACTTTTTAGTGAGTGTTAAAATCTTTCTTGCACTTTTTCTGATGAAGAAAAAACTCTTGGTATTGATATCTACAAAAAGCAAGTCCATTTGCGATTTCACGCTTTGAATATAAGCAGTTTCGTCATGAGACTCAAACATTAAATAGGTAAGTAATTCTTTGTTCTCCTTTTTATACTTTGATAAATGCAAGCAGAGCACCATCAATTCGTTGGCCGATTTGTGCGATAATTCCTCTTTTAACTTTTTCAAGGCTACTGCTTTCATTTTTTATTTTGTGTGAATACATCAAAAATAAAAAACCTCATAAAAAAATATGTTATTTATGAGGTTTAATAATGCTGCTTTCTATATGTTATTCTTGAATACTTGGTATTGAAACCATTTCATTTACGTCTTTTGTATAATCTACACCAGGTACTTTAAAACCAAATAAATTATAAAAATCGTTGCTATATCCTTCTAAATCGCCAATTTTAGATAAGTTTTCTGTCGTAGCAGATTCCCAAAGTTTAACAACTTTTGATTGAATGTCTTCGCGCATTTCCCAGTCGTCAACTCGAATTCTTCCTTTTTCGTCCAAAGACAAATCACCTGCATATAAACGTTGACTGTATAATCGCTGAATTTGTTCGATACATCCTTCATGAATTCCTTCTTCTTTCATTATTTTATATAGCAATGAAATGTACAAAGGAATTACTGGAATTGCAGAACTAGCTTGTGTAACCAAAGCCTTGTTTACAGAAACATATGCGTTTCCATTGATTGCTTTTAAAGCGTGTGTAATCGTAAATGCCTTCGCTTCTAAATCGTCTTTAGCAGCACCTATAGTACCATTTCTGTAAACGGGTTTTGTTACTTCTGGGCCTATATAAGAATATGCAACAGTTTTCACACCTTCTGCTAAGGCGTTTGCTTCTTGTAAAGCATCCATCCACATTTTCCAATCTTCACCTCCCATTACCGTTATCGTATTTTCAATATCTTCACCTTCTGCAGGATTGATAGAAATTTCTGATACTTTTCCAGTATGAAAATCTACCGTCTTGTTTGTGAAATTTTCTCCAATTGGCTTTAAAACCGATTTAAAACGTTTTCCCGAAACGGGATGTGTTCTTACTGGGGAAGCCAAACTATAGATTATCAAATCTATTTGTCCTAAGTCTTGTTTGATTAAATTGACAACCTGTTCTTTTATCTCATTAGAAAAGGCATCTCCATTAATACTTTTTGCATACAAACCTGCTTTGTGTGCTTCTTCTTCAAAAGCAGCAGTGTTATAAAAACCAGGAGAACCAGGTCTATTGGGAGTTGCTGGTTTGTCAAAGAAAACCCCTATTGTAGCAGCATCTGACCCAAATGCACTTGTAATTCTGGACGCCAGTCCAAAACCTGTAGAAGATCCAATAACCAATACTTTTTTGGCTCCGGCAATTTTTCCTTTTGAAGTTACATAGTCAATTTGATTTTTAACATTCTGTGCACAACCTACTGGGTGTGATGTTAAACAAATAAATCCTCTTGTTCTTGGCTCTATAATCATGATAGTTTATTTATTAGTTGTTGGCTAAAAATGCGTTTACATTTTTAGCAATTCTTGCTAAAACATTTTCTGTCGATGCTTTCACAAAAGCTTCTCCAGTAATTTGTTCGTACAATTCAATATATCTATTTGAAATTTCAATAACTTTTTCGTCTGACATGGTTGGAATCTGCTGTCCGTCTTGTCCTTGAAAACCATTTTCAATTAACCATTGACGTACAAATTCTTTTGACAATTGTTTTTGTGCCTCGCCTTTTTGTTGTCGAACGGCATACCCTTCTGCATAAAAATAACGAGAAGAATCTGGAGTATGAATTTCATCAATCAACAAAATTTTCCCTTCTCTTGTTTTACCGAATTCATATTTTGTATCTACCAAAATTAAGCCACGAGAAGAAGCAATTTCAGTTCCTCTTTGAAATAATTTTTGGGTATAGTCTTCTAATATAAGATAATCTTCCTCAGAAACAATACCGTTAGACAAAATTGCTTCACGGGTAATGTCTTCATCATGATCTCCATTGTCTGCTTTCGTAGATGGAGTTATTATTGGACTTGGAAACCGATCATTTTCATGCATCCCTTCCGGCATGGCAACACCACATAAAACTCTTTTTCCTGCATTGTACTCTCTTGCTGCATGCCCAGACATATAGCCTCGGATGACCATTTCTACTTTGAAAGGTTCGCATAAATGTCCGATAGCAACATTTTCATCGGGAGTTGCAAGAAGCCAATTTGGTACAATATCTGCTGTTTCATGCAACATTTTTGTTGCTATTTGGTTTAAAATTTGACCTTTAAACGGAATTTGACGAGGTAAAATGACATCGAATGCTGATAATCGATCGGATGCAATCATCACCAAGAGCGTGTCGTCTATCGTATAAACCTCTCTTACTTTCCCTTTATATACCGCTTTTTGCTCGGGAAATTCAAAGTTTGTATCGTTAATTGTATTCATTAATAATGGTGTTGTTTGTTAGGACAAAAGTAAACTAAAGACTAATTACTAACAACTAAAAACTTATTCTGTTTCGATACGCTTATAAGCGGAGATAATTCTTTTTACCAATCGATGTCTTACCACATCACTATCGTCTAAATATACTTGGGCAATTCCTTCAATATCTTTCAAAGCCAATAAGGATTCTTTCAAGCCTGAAACTTGTTTTCTTGGTAAATCTATTTGGCCGGGGTCTCCGTTAATTATAAATTTTGCATTTTTCCCCATACGTGTCAGAAACATTTTCATTTGACTGTGGGTCGTATTTTGCGCTTCATCTAAAATAACAAAGGCGTTGTCCAAAGTTCTCCCTCTCATAAATGCCAAGGGAGCAATTTGTATGATTCCTTTTTCTAAATGTGACGCCAATCTTTCATGCGGTATCATATCTCGCAATGCATCATACAAAGGTTGCATATAAGGATCTAACTTATCTTTTAAATCTCCTGGTAAAAACCCTAGATTTTCTCCAGACTCTACGGCGGGTCTGGTTAAAATAATTTTACGAACTTCTTTTTCTTTCAATGCTTTTACTGCAATTGCAACAGCGGTATACGTTTTTCCTGTTCCTGCAGGACCTACTGCAAAAAGCATGTCATTTTTCTGAATTAGGGAAACCATTTTCTTTTGATTGGCAGTCTTTGGTTTTATCAATTTCCCGTTAACACCATGAAGCAATACGTCTTTTGCACTCAAAGCTGCCGCGGTTTTTTCTTCCTTTCCAGTAGAAGTTAAAATGCGTTCAATACTGTTCTCATCTAATTTGTTATACTTATGAAAGTATTTAATAAGTTGTTCTAATCGGTTTTCAAACTCATCCAAAAGAGCAGTTTCTCCATAAATTTTCAACTTTGCGCCTCTTGCGACCAATTTTACTTTTGGAAAATATTTTTTTAGCTGCTCAATTGTACTATTGTGTTCTCCAAAAAAATCTTTTGGATCTATTTCTGTTAATGCAATGATTCTTTCGTTCAAATGTTTTTTTATTAAAATAGGTGATCAAATTATTAAATTAAAAATAGTCAATAAATTTACTAAATTGATTAGATTTGCTTTAAATAGTCAACAACTTTTACACATTTAATTAACAGCAAATATTGATCTCATTTATCACTTTAACGACCGATTTCGGAACAAAAGACCACTTTGTTGGAGCTGTAAAAGGTGCTATCTATTCTGAGTTAGAAAACGCTAAAATTGTAGACATTACTCATGAAATATCTCCATTTAATATAACAGAAACTGCCTATATCATAAAGAATTCTTACAAGAGTTTCCCAGACGGTACGATCCATATTATTGGAGTAGATTCTGAATTAAGCGAAGATAACAAACACATTGCACTCGAATTGGATAACCATTTTTTTGTATGTCCAGACAATGGTTTAATCTCTATGATTGCCTCAGAAATTAATCCAACAAAGATTGTTGAGATCAATATTCATGATCGTATTGAAAGTAGTTTTCCTGTTTTAGATGTTTTTGTGCAAGTTGCCTGTTTTATTGCCCGAGGCGGAAATTTAACGGTGATTGGTAAGGAAATTAAGAACTACAAAAAACTCATTGAAATTCAACCCAAAGTAAATCAAGCTCAAAACCAAATTATTGGTGGTGTCATCTATATTGACAATTATGGAAATATCATTACGAACATTAAAGAAAAAATGTTTAATGAGGTTGGAAAAGGAAGAAAATTCACCATCAAAGCTTCTCGATATTCCTTCGAGAAAATTTATAGTAAATACAACGAAATAAAAGGAGTCGATACGAAAGATCTAAGTTTTGACGGAAGTAGATTGGCTATATTTAATTCGGCAGGATATTTAGAAATTGCCTTATATAGAAGTAATTTAAACACGGTGGGTGGCGCTTCTACATTATTGGGATTGGCCTATCGAGATCCAATTATTATTGAATTTGTAAACGAAGTACTCCCGGAATTCACCACATTGTCTTAAAATTATGTTTATTCGAATCGTAAAAATGAGTTTTCACTCAAAGTATATCAATGAATTTGAAGAAATCTTCGCTGTAAAGAAATCATTGATTAGGGCATCAAAAGGATGTAGCCTATTAGAACTGTATCAAGACAAAACAAATCCTGAACTTTTTTTCACCTACTCGTATTGGGAAAAAGAAGAAGATTTAGAACGCTATAGAAGTTCCGAGCTTTTTAAAAACGTTTGGGCAAAAACCAAAGTGCTGTTCAACGACAAACCACAAGCTTGGAGTGTCAATAAAAATGTAAGTCTTCCATAATGGCATTCAATTGCGACACATTTCCTGTTTTAAAAACTCAAAGATTAACCTTGCGGGAACTAACACTTGACGATGCTAACAGTATACTTACACTGCGATCCAGCGAAGAAATCAACCAATTTGTTGCTACCAAAAGAATGCAAAGTATTGAAGAAGCAAAAGACTTTATAAAAACATGCAATGCCCTCTACTTAAAAGAAGAACGTGTTTTTTGGGCAATTACAAAACAGGAAGAAATATTGGGTACTATTGTATTCCATCGAATTTCTTTAGGGGCAAAATATGCAGAAATTGGTTACAAATTAAAAACCGAAATGCAACAAAAAGGGCTCATGAGTGAAGCAATTTTTGCGGTTTTGAATTTTGGTTTTGAGCAATTAAATCTAAGAACGATCGAAGCATATACCCACAAAAACAATCTACGATCAATAACTTTATTAAAGAAACACCAATTTATTTTTCAGTCACAAAGGAAAGATCCAAGCTTTGAACATAATCTTATTTTTAAATTGGAAAGTAATTCCTGAAAACTTTCTATTTAAGCCGTATTAAAAATGAAAGGTGAATTTATTTTGAAGATAAAATCGTAGCTTGCAAGCACTTCAAATTT
>TARA_B110000879_G_scaffold140366_1_pt1 | contig 16442 bp, 13 predicted proteins | sample TARA_B110000879 | Tara Oceans TARA_B110000879 (sample SAMEA4398094) | marine metagenome | biome: Polar Biome; feature: [SRF] surface water layer (ENVO:00010504); material: water (ENVO:00002006), including particulate matter (ENVO:01000060) such as... | depth 5 m
CAATAATTTTAAATATTAAAGGAAAAAATGATGTCATTAAGAAGAAAAACTACAGGAATTTTTCTCATGCTGGCTTTAAGCACAACAACCTTAGTTCCATTATCAGCACCTATCGCAGCAGAAAAAACACAGGTAATAAATAATGATTATTGGTGGCCAAATAGACTAGACCTCTCTCCGCTAAGGACAAATTCATTAAAATCTAATCCCATGGATAAGACCTTTGATTACAAAAATGAGTTTGCCAAATTAGATTTGGATTCATTAAAAGAAGACCTTGAAAAAGTTATGACAGCTTCACAAGACTGGTGGCCAGCAGATTATGGGCATTATGGCCCATTCTTTATTCGTATGGCATGGCACAGTGCCGGTACCTATCGAACAGTCGATGGACGGGGGGGGGCTGATGGAGGAATGCAACGTTTTGCTCCTCTTAATAGTTGGCCAGACAATACTAACCTTGATAAAGCGCAACGTCTTTTATGGCCAATTAAAAAGAAATACGGCAATAAAATTTCTTGGGGTGACCTAATGGTGCTTGCTGGGACTGTTGCAATGGAAGATATGGGATTTGAAACCTATGGCTTCGCAGGGGGACGCATTGATGGCTGGGAGCCAGAAGATGTAAACTGGGGATCTGAAGGTGAGTGGCTGGGTCGTGAGGGAAGACACGATGACAACGGTATGTTGAAAAAACCACTCGGTGCCGCACGCATGGGTTTAATATATGTAAACCCTGAAGGCCCAAATGGTGTTCCTGATCCCTTGTTATCTGCAAAAGAAATTCGCGATACTTTTAGTAATATGGCCATGAGTGATGAAGAAACGGTGGCTCTAATTGCTGGTGGGCATACTTTTGGTAAAGCTCATGGTGCTGCCAATGCAGCAAATCTTGGCAAGGAGCCAGAAGGTGCAAGACTTGAAGATCAAGGGCTAGGATGGAAGAATAATTATCAATCAGGTAAGGGAGAAGATACTATTACTTCTGGTTTAGAGGGGGCATGGACTGCGGCACCAACAGCATGGACCCACATGTACTTACAAAACCTGTATGCGTTCGAGTGGCAACAGGTGCGAAGCCCGGCAGGAGCAATTCAGTGGGAACCAAAAGACGAGGATACCGCCAATGTCCCGGATGCACATATCACGGGAAAATTTCATAAACCAATTATGTTTACAACGGACTTAGCGCTAAGATATGATCCGGAGTACGGCAAAATCACAAAGCGCTGGCTTGAAAATCCCGAAGAGTTTGGGCAGGCCTTTGCGAGAGCTTGGTTTAAATTAACACACCGCGACCTTGGACCCCGTTCACGTTATTTGGGGGCGATGGTTCCAAGCGAACCACTTATTTGGCAAGACCCGGTCCCCTTGGTTAACCATAATTTAATTACTGAAAGGGACGTTAGGGATCTTAAAAACAAAATTCTTAACTCAGAGCTATCTATATCGCAATTAGTACGTACCGCTTGGGCATCAGCTTCAACATATCGCAATACAGATATGCGAGGAGGGGCGAATGGAGCAAGACTGCTTCTAGCACCACAGAAAAACTGGGCTGTGAATAATCCATCTGAGATAAGTAAAGTTGCAAATGTTCTAGGTGATATTCAAGTATCTTTCAACGAAAGTGCTGATAATGGTAAAAAAGTTTCCATGGCAGATTTAATTGTTCTTGGTGGCGCCGCGGCAATAGAGAAGGCTGCCGCTAATGCAGACATCACTATAAATGTTCCATTTTTACCGGGCAGAACGGACGCTACACAGGAAATGACGGATGTTCAGTCAGTTAAGTTTCTGAGGCCAGCTGCTGACGGGTTTAGAAACTATTTTGATGGAAGTAGCCAACGAAATCCGGCTGATATGCTTATAGAAAAAGCTTCTATATTAAATTTATCAGTGCCAGAAATGACTGTCCTTATTGGCGGAATGAGAACTTTAAATGCCAACATAAACGGTTCGCCTCATGGTGTATTTACTGATAACCCCGGGACACTGAATAATGAATTTTTTGTAAACTTGCTTGGTATGAAAACTGAATGGAAAAAATCTTCAACGGAAGGCATTTTTGAAGGCTATGACCGATATAATGGCGAGCTTAAATATACTGCAACTACTGTCGATTTGATTTTTGGCTCTAATTCTGAACTTCGTGCTGTAGCAGAAGTTTATGCCTTCGATGGCTCAAATGATAAGTTTGTAAAAGATTTTGCTGTAGCCTGGACAAAGGTTATGAACCTCGATCGATTTTAATAGAATTGAAATGTCCTTGATTTTACAAGTGATGCTTTTTGTACCACTTAGTTCTTCATACCTCATTCTAGCCAGATACCATTAAGTGGGTCAATTTGGACTGTGGTTAGGTATGATCAGAGATTGCATTGATTTTTAAAACGGATATATTACGCAAGGAAGATTTAGCACTATCGCTACTCAACTGAATCACTTTTTTTAACATGCGGGATATAGAATGGTTTTATCTGAGCAAGAGCTAGAAATACAGACACAAGATAACGTATACGAAACGGATGACTTGATTGCACAGTATTGTGAATTTCATTACGGAAGTGAATATTTTTCTGTGAAAAATTTTCCAGTCGCATGCGTGAATGCGCTTATGAAAAATGTTCAAACTAATAGTATTACTCCAAACAGGGCACTCGATTTAGGATGTGCAGTAGGTCGGTCCTCATTTGAGTTGGCGAAGAACTTTCTGCATGTGGATGCGTTAGATTTTTCTGCAGGTTTCGTGCAACAAGGAGCAAAGTTGCAGGCACACAATCGACTGCGATATACGGTTCCAGTTGAGGGTGAAATCATTGAGTACAAAGAAGTCTTGTTAGATAAGCTTGGCTATGGTGAAGTGAAGGATCGCATTAATTTCCAGCAGGGTGACGCTTGTAACCTCAAGCCGCAGTTTACTGACTACAATGTGGTTTTTGCCGGAAATCTAATCGACCGGCTCTACGATCCAGCGTTGTTTCTCAGGGAAATAGAAGATCGCATAGTGCCTAGTGGTTTGTTAGTCCTGACATCGCCTTATACTTGGCTCGAAGAATATACTGATAAAATTAATTGGGTGGGGGGGAAAAAGGTGAATGGTAAAAACTTCAGCACTCTGGATGCGTTGAAACAGCAACTTGCAGACAGCTTCGCTTTTGAAGAAGCGCTGGACGTCCCATTTGTGATACGTGAGACTGCCAGAAAGTATCAGCATACGGTGGCGCAGATGACCATATGGCGTAAGCGCTAATATTTTTTAAAAAACTCAACTATTGCCTTTCCAAGTTCAGTCGACTTATCAATTTGATCAAGTTCTTCTCGGCCTTTCTCAACAGTTCTCCAAAGATCTGATGGCGATGTGTGACTTCGTTTAACCCATGCCTTACCCTCTTCTCTTACTCTTTCGGGCATAAGCGGACAGTCGCGATTTCTAATTTTCAACGATAATAGGTATGAATTTCGGGATTAGAATAAGTAAGGTATTTCTCTTTTGGAATATAAACGAGGCCTTTTAAATGTAATCGTTCTCTTACATCTTTTGGTAATTCAGAGATTGCCTCAGAAATAACATCAAAGTATATTTTCTGATCTATACCGATCGCTGAAATATAAGGTAAACTTGGGGTAGGTTTAGTCCACTTTATAATTCGCAATTCATTATAAAACTTTTCGTATTCACTCATAAAAGTAAGTGATATTGGGTCTATACAAGCGATTTCTGCTTTTCCCTCTGCGACCATTCGTGCAGAATCTAAGTGACCTCCAGAGCATATCCTGTTTTCGAAAAAAAAATTATCTTTTTTAGTTTCAAAAAAAGCTGACGCGTAACCGGATTGAGAAATAATATCATTGTAGGCGAATAATGAGTCTTTATAATCTATTAAATTTTCGCCTACATCGCTTTGGTTTACAATAAAGGCGCTGCTGTAATATCCAGGGATGCAATTCTTGACGCCGAAGTCTGGTGTGCCAATGAGAGTGACCTTGTCATGTAGATGGGTACGAAAAGGCATGCCACATGTTTGACTTAGAACCAGTTTAGGGTCCTCCCAAACGGTCATTTCATCTGCGTCTTGTGATAGATCTTTAGGGCTTTCTATGCCATGCAAGGCAAGTTTATTTCTAATTATGTTCCAAAACTTGTCATGGGCATCAACAAGTTCCGGCCTTTGATACATTTGTAAGCTAGCGATCATAATATTTCCCTTAATCTTGAAAACATAATGTATTCTCGGTATGTTTTCGACAACAACAAGAAGATGTGATGGGAATATCGGTTTTTAACATCGCCAAGGATAATTTCTTGCTGATAGTTATGATTTCTTTATCTTCATTCCTATTACGTAGACATTCAAAAAGGCCGTGAAGGGACCACACATTGTCAAGATGTTGTTGACATCTTGGTAAAGTATTAATCAGCCCAAGGTCAGTTCGATAAACCTCCTCGGCTTCCTTATAATGACCTTGTTCCATTAATAGGGCACCTAGTGCGTGTCTTGGCGGGTGCATCCAAGCCCAAGGTTCAGTATAAGCGAGGTTATCGTCGCGAGAAATACTCTCTCTTAGATGGCCGTAAGCTTCCTCATAATTTCCTTTATGATATTCAACTTCTCCCTCTAGCATTTTTTCTGCAACAGCTAATACGTCTATTGCTAAATTATTAAAAAACTTTCTGTCTTTTGGAACACGCTTTAAAGAACAATAAAAACTTGAGCGTTGGTCATCGGCCTCAGTAAATTGACCAAGCGCAGCATGAGCTATACCTTTTGCATAATGATGCATAGGTGTGGATACTGGATAAAGTATCGGGCAATCAGGCATGGGAGTGTCAATGATTTCCTGCCATTTTCCAAATCGTATCAAAACATGCATTGCCATGGAATAATATCCCTCCATTGTAATAGCGAGCTGAGGGCGATCGCTTACTTCTAATACATCACGGCTGAGAGTGTTGCACATTTCTTGTGCGGCTTCCCAAGCCGGTTCAAATTGCCCTAGAAGCATGCATGTATACATCATCAAATGCAGGTCATGGCAACGTGCGGTAGTATAGAAGTTGTAGGGTCCTGCATAGTCGAGATATAGTCTATCTGCTATGATAGCTTTTTCACTAGCGATTTTAGCTTCTTCATATAATCCGCATAAAACATAAGTGTGGCCAGGCATGTGATTCATGTGTCCTACATCGGGGCATAGAGTACGGAGAATGTTTGCAGCCTCTAAAGATTGTTCGGGTGCCGAGGACATTTCTGTAGCGTGAATATGAAGATGTAATATTAGCGGATGTTGAGTTAATTTCTGTTCATTTCTTAATACGATTGCTTTATTTAATACATCTAAAGCTTCAATAACATCGGAATTTTCAGCCGGTTCATTTAATTTAATATTCCAAAGTCGCCAGGGTGTGCGTGTCATCATAGCTTCAGCAAAGATAGCCATTATATCAATATCTTGTGGATATTTTTTATAAAGTTCCCGTGTTGAATTAGAATAGTCATCATCCCATTGATCAAATTCTTCTGCTGTTACGCTATGATCAATTTGAAATCGTGTGGACAATGCGTTAATCAGGTCTGCTTCAAATTCAGAAACATGGGGAATAAGTGATTTAGCGACCTGAATGTGATCATAACAAAGTTTAGTATATTTCTTTAATTCCAGATCTCCAAAATGTCGCCAAGGAAGATTATAAAAAGGCCCAGAACCATAGGCAACTCCCCAATGGGCCATTGCACATTTTGGATCAATTTTTATTGCTTTATGGAAACACTTAACACCTTCTTCATGGTTGAAGCCATAACACCAATTTAATCCCCTTGTGAACCATATTTGCGCATCCTTAGACGAGGTTGATATTGCACGTGAATATTTACCAAGATTAAAATAAGTATCCATTTACAATCCTTTTTCGCGTTAATCATATCAGCGTATGCTCTTGTCCTGATTTTATTTAATATACTAATGTCATTTGTCTATACATGAAATATATTCTACGGTTGATCTTTGTTAGAAGTCAATTCAACTTGTCTATACAAGAAATGTTAATTGCAATACGAACTGGGTGGATACTGATTTGAGAAAGTTAAATCTTATCAATAAAGGGAGGGTATAATATGAATAAAAATAAAAGACCTAGTTTTAATCAAGCTTTTTTGTGCTTCAGCGGTGTTATGACGATTATTGTAATTGGCGTACTTGCTTTTAACGTAAGTATGCATGTTTTGTTGGCAATAAGTATAATTTGGACTTGTTGTCATACATATTTTTTAGGTTATAAATTTTCAGAGATTAAACAAACAATGAGTGACGGAATTACGCGGGGGTTGGGTGCTGCGTATATTTTTATTCTTGTTGGTGTAGTGATTGCTGCTTACATGGAAAGCGGTACGATTGCTGGCCTTGTATATTATAGTTTGGATCTAATTCACCCCGCTGTCTTTTTGCCAGCTGGACTGCTTCTCTGTAGTTTTATGTCGCTTGCTGTTGGGACTTCTTTTGGTACGGTTGGTACGGCGGGAGTTATTCTAATCGGAGTTGGTTCTGCCCTTGGAATACCGCTGCCAATTGTTGCGGGGATGATAATCTCAGGTGCGAGTTTTGGCGATAAATTGTCGCCAATCTCAGATACAACTAATCTTGCGGCTGTTGCGGCGGGAACAGATCTTTATAAACACATAAAATCTATGCTGTATACGACTATTCCAACTTATATTCTCTGCCTTATTATTTTTACTATTATCGGGTTGCAGTATTCTTCAGGAACCTTATCGAATGTTGAGATCAGGACATTTCAAAGTGCGATAGAGAGTAATTTTATCGTGAGTATTTGGGCATTCCTGCCAATTGTTGTTTTGCTTACATTAAGTGTGAATAAGATACCAGCAGAGCCTTCTATGATTGCAAGTATAATCGTAGCCTTAATTATTGCGGTCACTCAGCAGGACCGAGGTATATTAGATATTCTCAATAGTTTTCAAGAAGGATATTCTGCTAAAACGGGTCATGCAGGACTCGATATACTTGTTAATAGAGGAGGTATTCAAAGTATGATGCAAACTTTTTCTCTTGCTTTGTTTGCTCTCGCTCTTGGTGGATTATTAGATGGAATTGGCTATTTGACGGTACTACTTGAAGGTATTTTAAAAAGAGTGAAGGGGGTTCTGGCCCTGATGTTTGCCACAATGTCTACAGGAGTTTTAAGTTGTTTAAGCACAGGAGAATCCTACATTGGAATTATCGTGACTTCACAATTATTCAAGAAAAAGTATGAGGAAATGAAGCTTCAAAAACATATGCTATCTAGATGCGTTGAAGAAAGTACGACATTAGTCGCACCGATTATTCCGTGGTCCACCGGAGGGGCATTCTTTTTCGGGGCACTTGGTGTTCCTGTTTTAGAATATTTACCATGGGCATTTTTAAACTATTTAAATATGTTTGTATCTCTTGCAATGGCATATTTTGGATTTGGCATATTCAGAGTTTTAAATAAAAGGGGTCAGAAAGAAGCCAAAATTAATTAGTTTTTAACAGATTCATTTGTAGGTTGATTTGAGGGTTGCTTAACACCATTGAATAAAATATTAATTAAAATCAACAAGATATGATAGGTTAATGGCGGAGAGGGAGGGATTCGAACCCTCGAAGGAGTTGCCCCCTTGCTAGTTTTCAAGACTAGTGCATTCAACCGCTCTGCCACCTCTCCATAAGATGTTCGTGCGATATACGTGATAGGAGGATTTAACGGATCAAGGACTATTGGTCAAGCATAGATTAGGTTCTTTTCGATAATCTTATATTTTTTATGAGAATTTCTTATTTGCCTTTGAAACGCCGTGATTTTTGAACTATATCTATTATTGTAATATTTTTCAAAAATATTTGGGAATAGATAAAGGTAAAACAATGATAAGATTATTATTTATAATTATTGCTTCAATATCGTTCATATCGAATGTAAATGCCCAGCGACAGGTAGCTGATAATCCCCAAACTTTTTCTGTATGGCTGGAAGAATTTAAATTAGAGGCCCTCCAAGAAGGGATAAGTCAAAAAATTCTTGACGTTACATTTGATGGGCTCTTGCCAAACCCTAGAGTAGTTGACCTTGATCGTCGCCAACCAGAGTTTACCCAATCATCATCAGAATATATAAAAATTCGTGTTAGTGAAACACGCATTAAAAATGGTAAGAAGAGAATGGCTGAATTGCAGTCAGTCCTTGATCCATCTGCAAAAACTATAGGTGTTCAAAAACGTTTTATTGCTGCTATTTGGGGGATGGAAACTAATTATGGATCCTATACCGGTAATTTTAATGTTGTCCGTTCTTTAATGACGCTGGCTTATGATATGCGTCGCAGTTCTTTTTTTAGAAGAGAGCTTCATAAAGCTCTTGTTATCCTTGAAGAGGGCCACATTGCGCCAGATGCAATGATTGGTTCTTGGGCGGGCGCAATGGGACAGGGTCAATTTATGCCAACAAGCTTCTTTGCTTATGCCTATGATATGGATGGTGATAATAAGAAGGACATTTGGACTAACGAGGCAGATGTTTTCGGCTCAATTGGTAATTATCTTAAACAACACACATGGCACGAAAACCAAACATGGGGTCGTGAAATTAAACTGCCTGATGATTTAATGGAGAGGAAGGCGATTGTTGACTTGACCCATGAGCCCAATCCGCCCAGGTCCTGTAAAAGTGCGCTTAGTTTGCACAGTAAAAAATACTCTCTTACTGATTGGAAAGAAATGGGAGTTGTAAATCTTGATGGTAGCGATATTCCAGAAGCGATCGGTGCCGGTATCGAGGCGACACTTCTCATGCCAGGTGGGATTAATGGACCAGCTTATTTAACTTATCAAAACTTCCGTACTATTTTAACTTATAATTGTTCAAATCATTACGCCCTTGGTGTAAGCTTACTCTCAGATGAACTTAAGTAATGGTATCATTTAAATGAGCTTCCATCGTATTATACCTCTGATTATTTTGTGTGCCGTTCTGAATGGATGTGGTGTTGGCCCACAGTTAACCTCAGCTCCACCTGTACCGGGTGTTAAAATTGGGAACCCTTATAAGATTGCTGGAAAATGGTATACGCCAGCGGCAAATCCAAATTATAATCAGGTCGGTGTTGCTTCATGGTACGGTCCTGGGTTTCATAATAAAAAAACTGCTAACGGTGAAACTTATAATATGAACGCACTAACGGCTGCGCATACAACTCTGCCGATGCCAAGCTATGTTAGAGTTACAAACCTTGAAAATAATCGCTCATTATTGTTAAAAATTAATGATCGTGGGCCATTTGTTGATGATAGGTTAATTGATGTATCGCGGAGAGGGGCACAACTTTTAGGTTTTGAGAAGCGCGGTACCACCAGGGTAAGGGTTGAGGCTGTTGAGGGTCCTAATGCACAAGTAAATGTTATACGATCCGAGGTTCCACCGCCTATACAAAAACAAGAGGTGGGACGGGTTGATATATCCTCTCTCGAAGTGATTGAGCCTCTGCAAATATTAGTTGAGCCATCACAAGTGATAAGCTCAACCATTTTGCCTAAAGATAGTGGTAATACTTATATTCAGGTTGGCGCTTACAGTAAAATAGGCAGTGCTTCAAGAGTAATGACTGCGGTTTCTCATCTTGGTGATATTGGTATGGAAAGTATTCAGCTTAATGGTCGCAAAATTTATAGAGTTCGCATAGGGCCATTAAAATCATCAGATTTTGCTAGTTCTACACTGGCAAAAATATTAAAATTAGGTCATAGTATGGCTAATGTTGTGATCGACTAGGATACTTAAACGAATGAGATTAAATAAGGTAAATTAAGAATGACGCTTAAGAAAAAAATCTATTTACTCACCACAGTGGGAATAATTTCATCATTAATGGCTGGGCCGCTTTTTGCACAAACCCTGTCAAGTCCGGCAAAACAGGCGATCCTGATTGAAGCATCTACGGGTGATGTATTGTTTGAAAAAAATGCTGATGAGCAGATGACACCATCCTCTATGAGCAAGTTAATGACTATTTACATAGCATTTCAGCAGCTCAAAAGTGGTGCTCTTTCATTAGAAGATGAATTTTATGTAGAAGATGGTCCGGTCTGGCGACGTTGGAGAAACACAAGTACCAATAACGCAGGTTCTACAATGTATGTAAATGCTGGTGATACGGTTACTATTGGGGACCTTTTGCGTGGCATAATTGTCCAATCTGGAAATGATGCTTGTGCACAGCTTGCTCTAGCCATTGCAGGTGATGTGGGTGTATTCGTTAATATGATGAATGAAGAAGCCGCAATGCTTGGTCTTACGCAAAGTCACTTTATGAACACTAATGGGTGGCCAGATCCTGATCATTATATGTCTGCTCGTGATATTGCGACGTTGTCACATGCGCTCAGCGTTGAATTTCCTGATTACTATTCTATTTTTGCTGAACGTTCTTTCACTTATGCTGGGGTAAAACAATCAAATAGAAATAGGCTCTTATACCGTGACAGAGTAACTTCAGATGGTCTTAAAACTGGTCATACTGAAGCTGGTGGTTATGGTCTAGCTTCGTCTGCTGTAATGGATGAACGCCGGCTCGTACTCGTTGTAAATGGAATGACTAGCGATAATGCGCGCATCAATGAAAGTGAGCGACTGCTTAATTACGGTTTTAGAAACTTTGGTATATACGATATGTTGAAAGCTAACCAGGTAATTGAAACTGCAGACGTTTGGCTTGGAGAAGTATCAACGGTACCGCTTATATCCGAAGTAGATATTACACTTTCTATGAATAAACAGATTAGGCGTAAAATGGCAGCCAAGGTTATCTATGATGGTCCAATTGCTGCGCCAATTCAAAAAGGCCAACCAATTGCAACCCTTGAATTATCTGCAGATGGTATGGAAACTAAATCATACCCACTTCTAGCCGGTTCGGATATAGCAGAGCTTAGTGGTATTAAACGTATTAAAGCAGCTTTTTTGTTTATGTTGATGGGCTCAGTGAGTGATTAAAAAGGGTAGATTTATTACTTTTGAGGGCGGTGAAGGCGTTGGAAAATCTACTCAGGTTAAAATACTTGCAGATAAACTATCCGCGGCTGGTATTGATGTTATTTTAACTCGAGAGCCAGGTGGTTCGCTCGGCGCCGAAGAAATTCGTGATCTTTTAGTTAAAGGTAGTACTGATAAATTCTCTCCTATGACCGAAGCACTTCTTCATAATGCAGCCCGTGCTGAACATCTGACAAAAACTGTAAAACCGGCTATTAATGTTGGTAAATGGGTACTATCCGATCGCTACGCAGATTCAACGATCGCCTATCAGGGCCATGGACAAGGAGTTGATATGAAAACACTCCTTAGTATACACAGTTTTGCTACTGGGAATTTTTGGCCTGACCTGACTATTATTCTCGATGGTAACGAACTTGAACGTGCAGCGGCTCGTGAGGACGAAAAATTTGATAAAGAAGATAGATATGAACGAATGGGTAAGAGTTTTCATGACAAATTAAGGGAAAGCTTTCTTAAAATTGCTAATAATAATCCAGAACGCTGTAAAGTTGTCAGTGCTGCCGGCACGGTAGAAGATGTAGCTAAACGTATTTGGAAGATTGTTGATGTTTAATAAATTATTTAAAACTTTGGTATTTATTTTATCAATTATAGTTCTATCATCATGCACAACTATGCAGCAAGATTGCAGAGTGCTTTCAGCAGATAGAGATGCGTTTAGAAACTGTATGGCAGTGCAAGGAAACCAAACTGCACAGTTTCAAATGGGTATGGCTGCATTTGAGAGCCAAGATTATGCGAAGTCAATTGAATGGTTCAAGAGAGCGGGGCGCCCCCGTGCGAGCCAAAGCCCAAATTACCTTAATGGTCTTCCTAAAAGTAGAAGGGATATTACATTCCAAGACGATATGAAAATGGGGCTTCCCGGTCATAAATCGTCGCTTAGAATGCTTGTGCGTATCTATGAAGAGGGAATTGGTGTAACAGCTGATCCAAAGCAGGTAACACGATATAAAAATATGATAAATCCTTCGTAAGATTAAAGATTAATATCTTTAATCTTTGACCTTTGGGTATATTCTTGCTAAATGGACGTTCTTTGTAGAGTAGGAAATACTATGAATATTCGCGAAGCACTTACTTTTGATGATGTTCTGCTTGTTCCGCAGGCGTCAGAAATTCTCCCACGCCAAGTTCAGTCTAAATCCCCACTTACCAATTCGATTATGCTCAATATTCCTCTAATTTCAGCTGCTATGGATACGGTAACGGAATCTAACATGGCAATTGCTATGGCTCAGGCGGGTGGTTTGGGTATTATTCATAAAAATATGACTATAAAGGCGCAGGCTACGGAAGTTTATCGAGTTAAAAAGTTTGAAAGTGGTATGGTTGTTGATCCTTTGACAATCCATCCAGATCAAACACTTAGTGAAGCTTTTGAAATAATGAATAGTGCTAAAATATCTGGTATTCCTGTTGTAGAAAGAGGTAGTGGGAAACTAGCTGGCATCCTTACAAACCGTGACGTTCGCTTTGCCACTAATATGATGCAAAAAGTATCAGAACTGATGACATCGGAAGGTCTGGTAACAGCAAAATCTAATGTCACTACAGAAGAAGCTAAGCAACTCCTTCATCATAATCGTATTGAAAAAATTATCATCGTTGATAAAGATTATAAATGTATTGGGCTTGTGACGGTAAAAGATATAGAAAAGGCTACTTTAAATCCAAATGCGTGTAAAGATAACGATGGAAGGCTCCGTGCAGGTGCTGCAACGTCAGTTGGTGCCGATGGATATGAGCGTGCTGAGGCACTTATAAGTGCCGGTGTAGACTTCCTTGTAGTTGATACTGCACATGGACACTCTAGGGGTGTGCTTGATACAATTACTAAAATTAAGAAAGAATATCCGAATGTACAACTTTCCGGTGGCAATGTTGCTACTGGTTCAGGAACTCAGGCACTAATTGATGCTGGAGCAGACGTTGTAAAGGTAGGAATTGGACCTGGTTCAATTTGTACAACCCGAGTTATAGCAGGCGTTGGTGTTCCTCAGCTTACTGCAGTAATAGACGCAGTTGAAGTTGCTAATAGAGCAGGGGTTACGATTATTGCTGATGGGGGTCTAAAAACATCAGGAGATATAGCCAAAGCGATTGCAGCAGGCGCATCTGCGGTTATGGTTGGCTCACTACTTGCCGGCACAGAAGATGCCCCAGGGGAAGTTTTTCTGCATCACGGACGGTCTTATAAGTCATACCGTGGGATGGGATCACTGGGTGCTATGGCTCGCGGTTCTGCAGATCGTTATTTTCAAGAAGATGTTGCGGACAGTTTAAAACTTGTACCTGAGGGGATTGAAGGTCAAGTCCCCTACAAAGGACCAACGGCAAATATGATCCACCAACTAGTTGGTGGTCTTAAGGCTGCAATGGGCTATACTGGAAGTGAAACTATAAAAGATTTTCATAAAAATGCAGAATTCGTAAAAATTTCAGGTGCTGGACTTCGTGAAAGTCACGTCCATGATGTAACTATCACTCGAGAATCACCCAATTATCCGTCAAATTAGGAGCAGTTAATGCTACCATCCGCAACAATAGAAGCTGTAATTGATCTTACGGCGCAAGTCTCCACGTCTCTCAAGGAAAATGGACCAGCAGCGGATGTGCTTACGCGTAAATATTTTAGTTTGCGCCGTTATGCGGGATCAAAAGATAGACGTCGTGTGACAAACTTACTTTATGATATTATTCGACGATGGGGTTATTTATACGAAATTTCTGATGGTTTTGCTCGGCGCATGGTTTTAGCAGAATTAGCACTTTCTGGTGATGATCCAAAAGTTTATTTTACTGGAGAAAAGCATGCTCCAGATTTAATCACAGCTGAAGAAATATTATTTGTTGAGAATGTAGAACCAGAAAAACTTGAACACCATCGTCTTAATTATCCCAAATGGCTGGATGCTTCCTTAAAAGATCGATTTGGCGATAAATTCACACAAGAAATGGTAGCGCTTAATGAACGTGCACCACTGACACTCAGAATTGCGCGAAATGCAGAAAAAATTATTGCATTTCTTAGTGAAAAAGAAATAGGTTATGAGCGTGGGCTTCATGCTAATAGTGCAATTATTCTTAATGAACAACAACAAATCCGAGACTGGCCTATTTACCGGAGTGGCCTTGTTGAAATTCAGGATGAGGCAGCGCAATTAGCAGTAAAATATGTTGAACTTAAGCCAGGTCAGCAAGTTATGGACCTATGTGCTGGAGCGGGTGGTAAAGCTCTTGCTGCTGCTGGGTATATGAAAAATAAGGGTCAGATTTATGCATGTGATATTTCTGAAAATCGATTAAAAGAACTCAAGATCCGAGCTAAAAGGTCTAAGCATCATATATTTCAATCTTATGTTTTAACGGAAAAAAACCGCGTTGCAAAACTTGATGAGTTTAAAGGAAAGATGGACCGCGTTATTCTTGATGTACCATGTACAGGAACCGGAACTTGGCGTCGAAATCCGGAAAGTCGCTGGAGAATAAGCCAAGAAAAAGTAAATAACTATGTAAAGGTACAGAGGGCTTTACTAGAGGAGGCATGGGATGCGGTTAAGGTTGGTGGACGAATAGCTTATATGACATGCTCTATATTAAAGGCTGAAAATGAAGAGCAGATAGAACGGTTTCTCTTAAATCATGCTACATCTGTTTTAGTGCCCATTAAAAAAAATGGTATTGAACAACTTAGTGGTACGTTACAATTAAGTCCATTTAGTCGTGGAACTGATGGTTTTTTTGTGGCAATTCTAGAGAAACAAATATAGAAATTAAAGTAATGAAAGAGATGACTTAAAACGATGACTGACCGTATTTTAATTATTGATTTTGGTTCTCAGGTAACGCAACTCATAGCAAGAAGAGTTCGTGAAAGTGGTGTATATTCTGAGATAGTCCCTTTTAATAAGGCAAATGAAATACTCAAAACCTTCGACCCGAAGGGGATTATATTATCTGGAGGTCCCAATTCGGTTTATGATATTGATACTCCGCGAGCTCCGGAAGCAGTTTTTAATATGGGTGTTCCGGTTCTTGGAATTTGTTACGGTGAGCAAACTATGTGCGAACAAATGGGGGGTAAGGTTGAAAAATCTGACGAACGGGAATTTGGGCGTGCATTTATTGATATTAAAGTATCGAGCCCACTCTTCGATGGTTTTTGGGATGTTGGCACAAAACATCAAGTTTGGATGAGCCATGGTGATAGAATTGATGCTATTCCAGATGGGTTTGAAGTTATTGCCACCAGTGGTAACGCCCCTTTTGCTGCTATAGCTAATGAAGAAAAGAAATTTTACGGTGTTCAATTTCATCCTGAAGTTGTTCATACACTTCACGGTGAAAAACTACTTGCAAATTTTGTAAAAAATATTGTTGGATGTAGTGGTGATTGGACTATGGCTTCCTTTCGAGAAACAGAAATTGCCAAAATTCGTAAACAAGTTGGTGATGATAAGGTAATTTGTGGGCTGTCCGGTGGGGTTGATAGTTCGGTGGTGGCAGTGCTTTTGCATGAAGCTATCGGGGATCAACTGACATGTGTTTTCGTAGATCATGGCCTTATGCGTTCCAACGAAGCCGATCAGGTTCTAGATTTGTTTCGTGAGCATTACCACATTAACTTGGTCCATGTTAATGCTGAAGAGCTGTTTCTAGGTAAACTTGATGGTGTTGATGATCCAGAAAAGAAACGAAAAATTATTGGTGGTCTTTTTATCGATGTGTTTGAAAAAGAAGCAAAAAAAATTGGTGGCGCCGACTTTCTTGCTCAAGGAACGTTATATCCGGATGTAATTGAAAGTGTATCTTTCACAGGCGGTCCAAGTGTTACTATAAAATCGCATCACAATGTAGGAGGGCTTCCGGAAAGGATGCATATGGATCTAGTTGAGCCGTTACGAGAGTTATTTAAAGATGAAGTGCGAGTACTTGGGAGGGAACTAGGTATTCCAGAGGCATTTATTGAGCGTCATCCATTCCCTGGACCGGGACTAGCTATCAGGATCCCAGGTGCCGTGAACAAAGAAAAATGTGATATTTTAAGAAAAGCGGATGCTATCTACCTTGAAGAAATAAAAGATTCTGGATTATATAATGAAATTTGGCAAGCATTTGCCGTGTTACTTCCTGTAAAAACAGTAGGGGTAATGGGTGATGCTCGCACATATGAGTATGTTTGTGCATTGCGTGCAGTAACCTCAACTGACGGTATGACTGCTGATTATTATCCTTTTCCACATGATTTTTTAGGACAAGTATCAACACGAATTATTAATGAAGTTCGAGGAATAAATCGAGTTGTTTATGACACTACATCTAAACCGCCAGGAACTATTGAGTGGGA
>TARA_B110000879_G_scaffold142882_1_pt1 | contig 16437 bp, 16 predicted proteins | sample TARA_B110000879 | Tara Oceans TARA_B110000879 (sample SAMEA4398094) | marine metagenome | biome: Polar Biome; feature: [SRF] surface water layer (ENVO:00010504); material: water (ENVO:00002006), including particulate matter (ENVO:01000060) such as... | depth 5 m
AGGTGTTTACCTTTAAACGCTTAGCGCGAGAAGCCGCGTTAAAGCACAACATCTACGCCACCTTTATGGCCAAGCCAATGGCTTCAGAGCCGGGTTCGGCAAAGCATATTCACCAGAGTGTGCTGTCCCTAAAGGACGGTTCAAATATCTTCGCCACCGCCGACGGCGAGTACAGTGAAGCGTTTTATCATTATCTCGGTGGTTTGCAGACCTACACACCCTTTGTTATGAGCTTTTTTGCCCCCAACGTGAACTCCTATCGCCGCTTCACCCGTGAAGTTGCGGCACCGATTAATCTGCACTGGGGCTTTGATAACCGCACCACCGGGTTGCGCGTACCGGACGCGGCGCCCAAGGACTATCGGATTGAGAATCGCTTTCCCGGCGCTGATGTAAACCCTTATCTGTCAATTGCAGCGTCTCTGGCCTGTGGCTATCTGGGCCTAAAGAAGGGCATCAAGCCCTCGGAGCCCTTTCATGGCAATGCCTATAACGAAGAGATGCAAATGCCGCGAACACTTGAAGAAGCGCTGCGCGGACTTAAGGAAGATAGTGATATTGTCGAGATATTCGGCAGCGAGTTTATCCAGCTCTATACCTCAATTAAGTTGGTGGAGTTCGAGGAGTTTAATCGGGTGATTTCCTCCTGGGAGCGCGAGTTCCTGCTACTGACGGTTTAACCGGTTATTGACTCCGCCAACTATTGAGCCAGGAAGTCGATAATCCAGTTGGCTACTAATGCGCCATGCTCTTGCTCTTGCAGTGAGGCCATGGCGTTTTTATATATCTGCGGCGGGTATTTCTGTTCCCGCAGTGTGTATAGGGCTCGAGCATAGTCATGGGAAAACTCTGGGTGCCCTTGAAAGGATAGGATGTGCTTATCAATCCCGATAATGGCTGCGGGGCAGATATCCGTTGAAGCGAGCAGGGCGCTGCCCGGTGCTGGTAGGCACACCTGATCTTGATGACTATAGAGTAGGTTAATGCTCGATTTGCCCTTATCAAGCCAGAGCCCTTTTGCGCTTGCGGTGCTGGCCAATTTGGTCGGCATTACGCCCAGACCCCAGCCTACAGCCGCTTTCTCGGTTTTTCCGCCCAGTGCCGAAGCGATAATTTGATGGCCAAAACAGATACCAACAGTCTTCTTCTTACGGCTATGGAGGTCTGCCACAAAGCTCTTGAGCCTGGCAATCCAGGGGTCAGAGTCATAGACGCTACTTTTACTGCCGGTAATAATATAGTCGTCAACCTCATCTATATGGTCGGGGTACTCTTCTAGATTTGCTGCATAGACCTTAAATTCAAGGGCTTTTGCCTCAGAGCCTCGCGCTTGGTTGGCGGCATGAATTAGATCTTCAATCATCTGTGGGTATTGATCGAAGTTTGACTCAAGCTCGGGAGGAATATCATCCGCTCGTAAAATACCAATTTTAATCGTCACAGTGGGTCTTCTTTAATGGGGTTGACTGCCTTAAAAGGCGATGTTCTATACAGATAAAATACATTAATATAAATCTATAAGCCTATGATATTTAATGTCTATTGATTAGTGATTTAAACATCACGTCCTTTGCCAGATTTCGCGCGCTCTTTCATATCCGACTGAATATAGATCTGATCCGTGGTGCCCATACTGGCGTGTCCAAGATCGTCTGACATATGTTTTAAGGGTCTAGTCGCAATATCCTGCGAGGCGCCAGTATGCCTCAGCCAGTGAGTTGTGGCCTCGCGCAGCGCCTTAGCTTCACCACCAAAGCCTTCAGCAATCATTCTGTCGTAAGCCAGATCAAAACCTTGCTGAACAATACGCCGCAGCTGCCTTGAGGTCATGCCCCCTGAGCCGCGGTTTTTGGCCACCATGGCGGAGTTAATGCCAAAGGAAGATGCCAGTGAGGAACGGTAACGCTGATAGCGATCGATATAAGGTAAAAGGGCACTCGGCACTGAAACATCTCGCAGTTTATTGCCTTTCCCCAGCACCTTAAGCCAGTTATTACCGTCGCTGTCCTGCCAGTAATGCTTCCAAACCGGCTGCCAATTGGATCTGTCAGAGAGTTCAGATACCCTTAAATACAGGGTTTTAAGGGTTGCGATCACAAATAAGGTGCGCTCATGAAGTGGATCTTTATCGGCGGCTTTTTCGGCGCACTCAAGAACAAAATCCCACTGCAGGTCAGACAGGCGCTTAATACTTTTCTGGGTGGCGCCTTTAATCAAATAGGGCGACTGTTTGCGAATCGCAGGGATAGGGTTGCCAAAGGCATAGCCCTCATCAGTTAGATAGTCGTAATAAGCCGATACCGCGGAGTAACAGATCTTCATCGCCTCGTGACTCAGGGTATGGCCGTCTCTGGATACCCTGATATCAGCGCCCTCCACCATTGCTTGTTTACGGTCTTCCTTGGCTAATTTGCCGGCAAATGGGCGCCAGTTTTTGTTTTGACGGCACTCTCCGCCGATTGTTTTGAAGCGATCCTGTACCGAATCCCCAACCCAGGCTGCTGGTGGACTGTGGACAAAATCAAAGTAGCTTTCAAGATCTGGGCGCTTGAGCTGGATAACGCTCTTGCCAGCGATGGTCCAGGCCCAGAGCAACAAGCGCTCAACCTCATTGCGGTAACCACGGAATGTGGCTTCGCTTTTACGGCTGTAACTTTTCAGAAAGGATTGGGTGTAGAGAAAGTCTTCCCGGGCATCGGGGATTGGCTTACAGATCTTGTCTAAAAATAGTTTCGAGTCTGGGTAGCCATCGAGCATCTTGATTGCCATGGGCAGCCGTATAAAAGACTTGTGCGCATCAAACAGTGGGCAGGCAATAAAGGCTTTGGACATTGAGCTGATTTCTCTGATTGAGCTTGTGTGAGACTGTATCAGCCCCTATCGGCCCTGTCTACTAAAGTCCACTAATTGAGATTAGAGGACATAGCGTATAATCAGGGGCAGCCCTTTCTCCGGCTACTTATAATCGCGTCCCAACTGAGCGAATTAACAAACAAGATGTCTATAGTAGTTAAATCGACTTCTGCTAAACTAGCTTCACACTGACAAGGACTAACATTATGTCGCGCGCTATTCTCGCCTTGGTATTATCTGTTTCGTTTTCGCTCTCGTTCTCGCTTTCATTTAGCGCCATGGCCATTGCGCCTATCGAAAAGCAATCCGATCAGACCGCCCTCTATCGTGAAATTCTCGATCGGCTGGCCACTCGCCATTACCGCGGTCAGGATTTAAATGACGAACTCTCCCTGCGCTATCTCAATAGCTATATCGATATGCTGGATCCGATGAAAAGCTATTTCCTGCAATCGGATATCGAGGAGTTTAGTCAGTGGCAGACCGAGCTGGACGATTTAGCCCGGCGCGGCGATGTCAGCCCCGGCTTTGTCATGTACAACCGGTTGCGGGATCGCATGTTGGCCCAGGTCACAGCCAATATTGCGCTATTGGAGGGCGACTACGCTTTCGATTACAGCGTTGATGAGACTATTGTGCTCGACGGTGAAGAGCGTCAGTGGCTACAGAGCGCCTCAGAACAGCGAGATTACTGGCGCAAGCGGGTCAAGGACTCAATGATCCGTTTGCTACTCAACGATAAAGAGCCAGTCAAAGCACGGGAGTTGCTGTTAAAGCGCTTTACCAATCAGATAACCCAGATGGAGCAGCGTGACAGCCAAGATGTCTTTCAGATCTACGTCAACGCCCTCGCCTCACTCTACGATCCCCACACCGCTTATTTCTCACCCCGCGGCACGGAAAACTTTCAAATCAATATGTCCCTGTCGCTTGAAGGTATCGGCGCCGAGCTGAGAACCGAAGATGAGTACACCAAAGTTGCCCGAGTTATTCCCGGTGGCCCAGCGGATATGCAGGGCATTCTAAAAGCCCAGGACCGAATTATCTCTGTTGGTCAGGGTGATGAAGAATTAGTCGATGTGATTGGCTGGCGTATAGATGACGTAGTGCATCTGATTCGCGGTGCTAAAGACTCCATCGTTCGATTAGAGCTTATTGAAGGTGGCAACGACTCCTCTGACAGCACCAAAATTATTGCCATTGTCCGCGACAAGGTCAAACTGGAAGAAAAGTCTGCCCAGAGCAAAATCATCGAAGTGAATCAAGATGGCGTTGATTTGCGGCTCGGGGTAATTGATATCCCCGCTTTTTATATGGACTTTGAAGCCTATATGAAGCGCGACCCCGATTACAAAAGTACCACGCGAGATGTGGATAGGCTGCTGACTGAGCTACTTAAAGAACAGGTGGATGGTATTGTTCTCGACCTGCGTAACAACGGTGGCGGGTCTTTGCGCGAAGCCACCATGCTCACCGATCTATTTATTGATACCGGCCCAGTGGTGCAGATACGCAACGCCTATCAGCAGGTCTCCCGCAATCAGCGGGCCAGCGCTCGGGGTGCCTACACTGGCCCTCTCTTAGTGTTAATCAATCGCCTCAGTGCCTCGGCCTCGGAGATTTTTGCCGGTGCGCTACAGGATTACGACCGCGCCATCGTTGTCGGCAGCCAGAGCTTTGGCAAGGGCACCGTGCAGGATGTCACCGGGCTTAGCAGCGGCCAGTTAAAGCTCACCGTATCAAAGTTCTATCGCGTTTCCGGCGCCAGCACTCAGCACCGTGGCGTGGTGCCTGATATCAAATTCCCCTCCCTTTACGACATCGATAAAGTCGGTGAGAGCCACAAGGACAACGCCCTGCCCTGGGACAATATCCACAGCGTTCCCTTCAAGCCGTCGCCCAGTGTTAAAGCGTTTATTCCTGCGCTTACCGCGGAGTCTGAGCAGCGCAGCGCCAGTGATCCGGACTTCGCCCATCTGGTGGCTAACCTGGAACTCAGAAACAGCTGGGACGCTGACAAGTCGGCATCCCTGAGCCTGGAGAAGCGCCGCGCAAGAAGAAGTGACTGGGATACACAGAAGTTTTTACTTGAAAACAAGCGCCGCAAGGCCAAAGAACTGGAACTCTACGCTGATCTAGAGGCCTGGAAGAATGACAACAAAGACCCGGATGAAGACGAGATTGTGGCGGATGCCGAAGATGATGAAACAAGCGACAAATTGGAAGCCGAAGGCGCTCTAGAAAGCGCTGATGCTTCTATTACCGCTGATGGCTCTCTAGGCGCTGATGGCTCTCTAGAGATAGAAAGCACTTTAGGCGCTGATGGCTCTTTAGATACCGCTAATAGCTCTAACGAAAGCCTCCCAGCCAAAGAGACTGCTGAGGAAGTTGAGAAAGCTGAGCAAGATGAGGACGAAGAAAAAGATATAGCAGAGTCCGACCCGATGCTTTTTGAAGCGGGCAATATTCTCGCCGATCAAATTCGCCTGTTAAAGCAACCCGCCAGCAAACAGCTAATGGTGAAAAGCCCCAAGCTCGAGAAAAAACTATGACCGCACGGATTGTTTCATTTAACGTCAATGGCCTGCGTTCGCGCTTAGATCAGCTTGAGGCAATGATTAAACAGCACTCGCCGGATATTATCGGCCTCCAAGAAACCAAAGTCAGTGATGAAGAGTTTCCCCACCAAGCCATTGCAGACCTCGGTTATCAGGTGAATTTTCACGGGCAAAAGGGTCATTACGGTGTCGCCCTGCTCAGCAAGTCCCCCGCCATCGCTGTAACCCGTGGCTACCCAACCGACGATGAAGACGCCCAGCGGCGTATGATTCACGGTGAATACCTGATCAACGGCCAGACAGTGCATGTTATCAATGGTTACTTTCCTCAGGGTGAAAGTCGCGTCCATCCGACCAAGTTTCCCGCCAAAGAAAAATTCTACGCTGACCTGCTGGCCTATTTAAACGCCAGCTTTGACGCCGACGACCTGGTTGCTGTTATGGGCGATATGAATGTCGCCGCCGAGGATATCGATGTAGGTATCAAGCCGGAAAATGCCAAGCGCTGGATCAAGACCGGCAAGTGCGCCTTTCTTCCCGAAGAGCGTCAATGGCTTCAGAGCTTGCTGGATTGGGGCTTGCAAGACAGTTTCCGGGAGCAGCATCAAGAGGATAATAGCTACAGCTGGTTTGACTATCGCAGCCGCGGATTTGAGCTGGAGCCAAAACGCGGGCTGCGTATCGATCTAATTTTGGCTTCGCCGGCGCTGATGCGCGAGGTTACAGGCACCGGTATTGATACCGAAGCCAGAGGCTTTGCAAAACCATCAGACCACTGCCCTATTTGGGCTGACCTCGGACTCTAAGCTCTTAAAAACGCCCGAGCCAGTCAACCGATCTCCCCCACTGTCGTTCAATACTGCGACTGTTTGACAAGGAGATAGATATGCGACAAGTACTGACGATATTGACCCTTAGCTTAGGATTGCTGGCCTTTCCTGGCACAGCGCTGGCCGAGCGCGACGACGATAGAGCATCGGCTAAGCACCGCTTCGACGATCACCGCCAAAAGGCTGATAAAAGCCACCACAGAAAAGACATTCACGGTGATAGAAAGCACTTAGATAGAAAGCACTTAGATAGAAAGCACTTTGATAGAAAGCACTTTGATAAAAAGCACGCTGACAGAAAACATGCCGACAAAGGCTATCGCCATAAGAAACAGCAGTATAAGAAGTATGAAAGGTATCGCGCAGAGACCCGCAGACAGCACAAGCTGGAACAGAAGCAGCGCAATCGGATTGCCACTTACCGCCATTTTAACGGCAATAATTACAGTCACTGGCGCGACCGTCGCGCCCATAGCAGCTATCGAGTCTATAAAGATTACCGCAGGGACTTCTATGGACGCCATAACGACCGTCACCGGACCCATTATTTGCGCTATCATCAGGGCCATAAACGCAGCCATCACCAGCACGACGACAACTACCTGGAATGGGTAACCACCATGCTGTTACTGAATGAACTATTAGAAGATGACTATCGCTAACCCAGAGATCACTGCTGCGGAACTGGCAACTCTAGTGCCGGAACCGCTGCCAGTGCGCACAATACTTAAAGGCAATTCTGTTGGGAAACATAAGCTTGAGAAAACTGATAGCAAAAACCCAGAGCCCTGGTTAATGGAACTGTCCATGGAAGAATTTCTCCAGAGTATCGAGCGTCGTGCTTTCCATATGGCGAGAATGGCCACAGGCAATCGCGACGACGCACTGGATATAGTTCAAGAGGCCATGTTCAAGTTGGTGCAGAAATACTCTGCCAAGACAGCCAGCGAGTGGCGGCCACTTTTTTACCGAATTTTAAACCGTAAAATTACCGACCACTACCGTCGCAATGCCGTCAAAAATCGCCTCTTTAGTCTTGCGAGTTTTGGCATGAAAAGCAGCGACCAAGGGGCGGATTTAATTGATCGCGCCGAGGGCCGCAAGAGCGACGCGCCGGAGGCAACCGTGGCCCGAGAACTACAGATGGAAGTACTCTCTAAAGCCGTTGCTCGACTGCCAGGACGCCAGCGACAGGCTTTTATGCTGCGCTGCTGGGACGGCATGAGCACCGCCATAACCGCTGAAACCATGGGCTGTAGCCAGGGTAGCGTCAAGACACACTACTCTCGGGCGATGCACTCCCTGAGAGCCTCACTGGAGGATTATCGATATGAATAGCAATACAGAGCGCAGTTTGCAGGAACAGCTTGTGACGCTGGAACAGAACACCGCCAGCAAGGATTTATTTCGCCTGGCTCAGGCTCGCAATAATGCCCTGGAGCAAAAGCCTGGAACAATCAGCAAAGGACTGTGGCCGGCAATGGCAACCGCCTTTGGTTCAGCCGTACTAATCGCAGTGCTTTACAGCCCGATTGAATCGATACTCTCACCCAGCACCGAGTTCAGCAGTGATGATTATTATTCAGAGCTGTCAGAAGATAGTTTTGAGCTCTATGATGATCTAGAGTTTTACGACTGGTTAGCGGATATTGAGAGCTAATAAAGAGCTAATGAAGAGCCCTAATACAGAGACCGATAATGAAAAATAAGCGTTTCAAAACCATAGCATTGCTCGCGGTATTGGCCTGCTGTGCCCTGCCCGTCTCTGCTGACCAACAGAATGACAGACCGATTGCCTGGGCTGATCTGCCAGCGGATGCCCGCAGCGCACTGGCACCTATGGCAGATCGCTGGGATAAGATGAAGCCGCGTCAGCAACATCGCTTACTGCGTAAAGTCGGCAACAAAAAGTTTAAGCAAAACGCTGATCGCTGGAACAAGCTTTCCCCAGAGGAGCGGGAACGTATCAAACAATCTCGTGGACGTTTCAAGGAATTACCCCCGGAAAAACGTAAGGCATTACGCCAGAAATGGGACAGTATGTCTGACGCAGAGCGACGGGATGCCATTAAAGCACGCCGCGCCCTGAGCCACTATCCACCCAAGCAGCGCCATCGTCTTCTCGAAGAACTACAGCGTTTACCTCCCGAGCAACGGCGAGAAAGATTAGAGCAACTTAAGAAAGAAAAACAAAATAGTAAAGAGAAACGGCCCTAAAACAGGGAACCGTTGACCATGTTAGTCTCTATGCGCGTCGAGATTCAGCGCGGCGAAAGGTCTATTTATAGCAGTGTTATTACCTGCTGCTTAAGCACCGGAAGAACCTCCCTAGCGAACCAAGGATTAGTCTTTAGCCAGCGATTATTCCGCGGGCTAGGATGGGGCATAGGTAAAAGTTCGGGCCAATAGTCCTGCCAGTGACTGACGGTTTCGGTGACTGTGTGATGGGCTCTACTGCCAAGATGCCAGTCCAGAGCATACTGACCAATAACTAAGATAAGCTCTATATTAGGCAGCAGACAGAGTAGCTCTGTTCGCCAGCGCTCCGCGCACTGAGCCGGCGGCGCTAAATCACCAGATTTCCCCGTTCCCGGGTAGCAGAACGCCATAGGTAAAATGGCAATGCGTGACTCATCATAAAAAACCTCCCGATCTATGCCCATCCAATCCCGCAATCGGTCGCCTGATGGGTCGTCAAAGGGAATACCTTTGTGGTGGGTCTTTCTTCCCGGTGCCTGTCCTGCGATCAGTATTTTGGCGTTTGGGTTAAGCTGCAATATAGGCTTGGGGCCAAGGGCTAAACCCTCGCAGAGCGTGCAGGCACGGACAGCCGTTAGCTGCGCAGAAATATCCTTGGTTTCAACTCTGTCATTAGTCAATTCTGAGTCTGCCTATTTGAGTCTGCCTATTTGAGTCTAGATATTTGAGTGCCACGTTTTGGGTGAGAGATGACCGAGCCCCGCCCTATCATCAGTTAAATCTAGGCTAAATATACTGGTTAAGCACCCTCGACGAAAAAATCGAGACAAAAAAAAGACCCCATCAGGGTCTTTTTTATTACTGCTTTGCTGCTTTACTGATTGGCTAATACATCCCAATTAACCACTACATAGCAATTACAGAGCTGCATCAAGTTCCGGTAAAGCAGTAAACAGATCTGCAACCAGACCATAATCAGCAACCGAGAAAATCGGCGCTTCTTCGTCTTTATTGATCGCAACAATTACCTTGCTGTCTTTCATACCGGCCAGATGCTGAATCGCACCGGAGATACCCACCGCAACATAGAGGTCAGGTGCAACGATCTTACCCGTTTGACCCACCTGCATATCATTGGGGACAAAACCTGCATCAACCGCGGCGCGAGAAGCACCGACGCCAGCGCCGAGCTTGTCGGCAATACTGTAGATCATGCTGAAGTTGTCACCGTTACCCATACCGCGGCCACCGGATACAACAATTTTGGCAGCGGTCAATTCAGGACGATCTGACTTGGCCACTTCTTCCCCTTTAAACTCAGACTTGCCGGCATCGTGAGCAGAGGCAACGGCCTCTATAGCGGCGGAGCCACCCTCAGCAGGTGCCGCGTCAAAGGCTGTACCACGAACGGTGAGGACTTTAATCGCGTCACTGCTCTGCACTGTGGCAATCACGTTGCCGGCATAGATTGGACGCTTAAAGGTGTCGGCACTAATCACTGCGCTAATTTCAGAGATAGCCTGAACGTCCATCAATGCGGCGGCGCGAGGCAAAATGTTTTTAACCGTTGTAGTGGCAGTTCCCAGCACGTGGCTGTAAGCGGCGCCGACTTCAGCAATCAGTGGCGCAACATTCTCTGCCAGCTGGTGGCCGTAAGCGGCATTATCTGCAACTAATACTTTACTGATACCAGCAACCTGTGCGGCTTGCTCTGCAACGCCCTGGCAGTCACTGCCAACAACCAGAATATCAATATCGCCGCCAATAGCTTGGGCTGCGGTAACTGAGTTCAAAGTAGCAGGCTTGAGGCTGCTGTTGTCGTGTTCAGCGATAACTAAAATACTCATGAGATCACCTTCGCTTCGTTTTTAAGTTTGTCTACTAACATGGCTACATCTTCAACCTTGATACCGGCTTGACGCTCGGCGGGCAATTCAACGCCCAGCAAGGTAACGCGAGGAGCAACACTCACACCCAAGTCATCTGGAGTCTTAACATCCAGCGGCTTGCGCTTGGCTTTCATAATATTCGGCAGCGACGCATAACGCGGCTCATTCAATCGCAGGTCAGAGGTAACAATGGCTGGCAAGCTCAATTCGAGAGTCTGCAGGCCACCGTCGACTTCGCGAATAACAGTGGCTTTGCCATCGTCTAAGCTCAGCTCAGAGGCGAAGGTCGCCTGTGAACAATCTAACAGTGCAGCGAGCATTTGACCGGTTTGATTGTTATCACCGTCAATGGCTTGCTTGCCCATTAAAATAAGGTCTGGAGATTCTGCATCGCAAACCGCTTTTAAGCACTTGGCAATCGCCAGTGGCTCGAGAGACTCGTCGGTTTCAACCAGAATGGCGCGATCGGCACCCAGAGCCAGCGCTGTGCGCAACTGCTCCTGACACTGCTTGGCACCAACGGAAACGGCAATCACTTCGGTGGCGAGACCCTTCTCGGCAAGGCGTACTGCTTCTTCAACAGCGATCTCACAGAATGGGTTAATCGACATTTTGACATTGGCCAGATCAACATCTGAACTGTCAGATTTGGGTCTTACTTTGACGTTGTAATCAACAACGCGCTTTACAGCGACCAGTACTTTCATGGTTTTCCTTCCATATAGCTGAATAAAAAGGGTGATTTGAGGTGCCGGGCAGCAGTGCTGCTGGGGGTCAAATTTCGAGTCAGTCATAGTGCCTAGCTAGGTCTGATAAATCAAGCAACCGCGCGGCCTAACGCGACCAGCGAGTCAGCCCGGACGGCCGGTCATTGTTATAAATTATGGTTATCAATAATCGCTATAGCTATGGCCATATGATGGTTGTAACATGACGACTGTCGATTTAAATGCTTTGGGGAGAATAAGTTTGGAACGAGAATATATGGATTACGACGTCGTCATCGTCGGCGCCGGCCCTTCAGGCCTGGCAGCTGCTTGTCGGCTAAAACAGGTGAATGCGGATATCTCAGTCTGTGTGGTAGAGAAAGGCTCTGAAGTGGGAGCCCATATTCTATCTGGCGCTGTATTCGAGCCAACGCCTCTCAATGAGTTGTTCCCCGAGTGGAAAGAAATGGGCGCCCCGCTGCTGACGCCGGTCACTGAAGACGATATCTTTGTCTTTACCGGTGCCACCAAACGCATCAAGGTGCCGGGACTGTTTGCCCCGAAAACCATGCACAATCATGGCAACTACATTATCAGCCTCGGTAAGCTGTGCCGCTGGTTGGCCGAGCAAGCTGAAAATCTTGGCGTTGAAGTCTTTCCTGGCTTTGCCGCGGCAGAGATTCTCTACGGCGAAAACAATCAAGTCTTGGGCATTGCCACCGGTGATATGGGTATTGGCCACAATGGCGAGCACAAAGGCTCTTATATGCAGGGCATGGAATTGCGCGGCAAGTACACGCTCTTCTCCGAAGGCTGTCGCGGTAGCTTGGGCAAGCAGTTAATTGCCAAGTACCAGCTCGATGCAGGCAAAGATCCTCAGCACTATGGCCTCGGTATTAAAGAGCTGTGGACCATTCCAGCCGATCAACATAAGCCCGGCTTAGTGGTTCACTCTGCGGGCTGGCCTCTGGATGAAAGCAAGTCACTGGGTGGCGGCTTTTTATACCACCTGGAAGACAATCAGGTCGCGGTGGGTTTGATTACTAACCTGTCTTACACCAACCCCCATCTCAGTCCTTACGATGAGTTCCAGCGTTACAAACACCATCCTGAAATCGCCAAATACTTGCAGGGCGGCACGCGCATTACCTATGGCGCCCGTGCACTGCTAAAAGGCGGCCTACAGTCCCAGCCGAAAATGTCTTTCCCCGGTGGAATACTGATTGGTGACGACGCTGGTACGCTTAACTTTGCCAAGATCAAAGGCAGTCACACCGCCATGAAGTCGGGCATGGTTGCCGCAGAAACCGTTGCCGAAGCACTGGCGGCTGAAAAAGCTAACACCGATCTGCTGGAATACGCAGACGCCTACAAGAACTCTTGGGCCTACAAAGAGCTGCATATGTCACGCAACTTCGGACCGGCACAACACAAGTTTGGCAATATCATTGGTTCGGCCTATGCCTTTATCGACATCAATATCTTTAACGGCATGTTGCCCTGGACCTTATCGGATAAGGTTGCTGATCACGAGACCCTGAAGCCAGCCAGTGAATGCGCCAAAATTGACTATCCCAAGTACGATGGCAAGCTGAGCTTTGATAAGGCGTCTTCGGTATTTATGTCGAATACCAACCATGAGGAAGATCAGCCCTGTCACCTGGTCTTAGCTGACCCGGATCTGCCGATCAGCAAAAACCTCGAACTCTATGACGAGCCGGCGCAGCGTTACTGCCCTGCGGGTGTCTATGAGGTGGTGGCCAATGACGATGGTAGTCAACGCTTCCAGATCAATGCCCAGAACTGCGTACACTGTAAAACCTGTGATATTAAAGAACCCAGTCAGAATATTAACTGGGTAGTACCTGAGGGTGCTGGCGGGCCTAATTACCCGAATATGTAAGGTTTAAACGCTCTGCGACTAGACCAATGCCCGTATCAATGATGCGGGCATTTTTTTATTCAGAGCTTTTTATTCAGAGCTTTTTATTCAGAGCATTTAATTAAGGGCTGTTTATCGAGAGCGTGTAGACGACTTAGAATCTGCCCAAAACAAAAACGCTGCCCATGCTGCTAATGCTCAATTCATGGGTCTCGCTGGTATTCTGATCATCGGATATCTCCGCCGCCCACTCAACGATCTGATAGAACACATTACGACTTAACAGTGCCTGTAAATTGCGGCGTATCAACACCAGTGGCAGAGGCTCTGCGGAACCGGGAAACGGCTGCATGGATAGCGGATGCTGACTGTCGACAACCACAATATCACCGGTGCGGGTGGTTAGCTTGATGGCCTGGCTGCCATCGCGGGTTTCACGTTCGGCCGCAATCACGAACAGAGGGGCTACCTCGACCTTAATACGCCACTTCTCTACCGGCGTAATAAGGAAATAGTCACCCTCTTCATAGACCAGGATTGATGCGAACAGTTTGACCATCGCGGGGCGTTTAATTTCTCCGCCCTCGTGAATCCAGCGACCTTCGCGATCAATCAACAGATCCATATCGCCGCTAAGTTGCGGTTTCCATAGATGCACAGGGGGCATTGATGCGGATGATTGCTCTTGAGTTGCCAGAAGATCGGCAAACAGGCTGTCGAGTTCGATAGACAACGGGGCTGGCCTAGTGCTTGCCCGGTGCTGGGGACTTGTCGGCTACGGGCTTGTCGGCTACAGGCTTTGGCGCGGTCGATTTAGACACTGAAGGGTCTCGGTACTGACCGCTATTGCCAATAGTGAGACCGATGCCGGTGATAAACTTCATCAGATCGGCACTGTCGAGGCGATAGTTCCAGCTGCGACTAAAGCACAACTCTACGGCACCCTGAGCCAGGGCCCAGCAAGCCAGGTAATGATAATGTGGTGGCACATCTTCGAGCACGCCGCGTTCTATTAAACGGGTGATCATACTATTCAGGGAATCTTCATTAGAACGGCGCATGGCGTGGAGCTGATCCAGCTGCCCTGCCACATCTTCAGCATCGATCAAGCGTACTTCTAGGTGCTGTACCAGTCGATCCAGTTCTGGGCGCGCCAGACGCGACTCAAAATAGGCTTTTGCCGCTGCACCGGATTCCCCGGCCTCAGCCTTGGCAATGCCATCAGCTAAACGCTGGGTAATGCTCTCTTCGTAATCGAGCATAATCCGCACAAGAATTTCGTTTTTAGTGAGGAAGTGCTTGTAGACAGTGCCCTTGCCGATGCCGGCCTTGCCAGCAATGCTGGATACGGTCACCCTGTCTATACCATCGGATAAAAATAGCGACAGCGCAGCATCGATAATCTTTTGTTCACGATTGAGAAAAATCTTTTTCTTCTCGCGAATTCTATCTGCACTGGAGGTTTTGCTATTCATATAAAAGACAATTCTTAGTCAACCTGTGGAATACCATTAGAAACCTAAAGACTGTCAAAGACAATATCTAAAGGCTCAACTCTCTGTTACTGGCGCGAATAAATTCACTCTTCAAATCGGCAAAGCTCTGTACGGCAGGAAACTGCGGAAATTCAGTAATCACATTTTCAGGTGCATGGAACAGGATACCCGCATCAGCCTCAGCGAGCATAGTAGTATCATTATACGAATCTCCAGCGGCAATGGTTCTGTAATACATGCTTTTAAAACCAACTACCGCTTGGCGCTTAGGGTTGGCTTGGCGCAAGTGATAGTCGATCACTGTGCCATCTTCCGCTGTCTCTAATTTGTGACAGAGCAATGTCGGATAACCCAGCTGCTTCATCAGCGGGCTGGCAAACTCATAAAAGGTATCTGAGAGAATAACCACTTGAAAACGCTCACGCAGCCAATCGACAAATTCGATGGCTCCTGGCAGTGGTTCGAGGGTCGCAATTACCTCTTGAATTTCATTCAACCCTAGACCATGTTCACGGAGTATATCCAGGCGATAGCGCATCAGTACATCGTAGTCCGGCTCATCCCGCGTGGTCTTTTTTAACGCTTCTATACCAGTTTTTTCGGCAAAGGCGATCCAAATTTCCGGGACCAGAACTCCCTCTAGATCAAGGCATGCAATTTCCACAGATACTACTCCTGACAATTCGATTTTGACTGCACTTTACGTGGTTCCAGAGACCGGTGCAATTGCCAACAGGGCAGATAAAAAGTTATAAGGCTATAGCTGCTTATTATTTTTACTAATTAGTCGATTTTGCTATAGTGTCGCGCTAAATAGTGCCGTCATTAAACAGTGCCGCCCTTTCAACTCCACCAAAACTACCGGATACAGTCAAATGAGCTCGATCACCAACATCGTTGATATAGACAGTGAACTGGCAACCCAGTCGCCACAAGAAATCCTCCGCTACGCTCTTGAGAACTTTGACAATATTGCTATCTCGTTCAGCGGTGCAGAAGATGTGGTGTTGATCGATATGGCTTATAAGATCCGCAAAGACATCCAGGTTTTCTCTCTGGATACCGGCCGTCTGCATGCTCAGACCTATCGCTTTATTGAGGCGGTGCGCAACCATTACGATATTAAGATCGATCTGGTGATGCCCGAAGCCGCCAAAGTAGAAAAGCTGGTCAAAGAGAAAGGCCTGTTTAGCTTCTATCAGGACGATCACAAAGAATGCTGTGGCGTGCGCAAGATTGCCCCCCTACGCAAGCAGCTGCTCACCGTAGATGCTTGGATTACTGGCCAGCGAAAAGATCAGAGCCCCGGCACGCGTGCCGCAGTGCCCGCAATGCAAGACGATAAAGCCTTTGCCCGTCCAGACGACAGCCTGACTAAGTTCAACCCTTTGGCCAACTGGACTTCAAAGCAGGTCTGGGACTATATCCGCCAGAACAATGTTCCCTACAATGAACTCCATGACGAAGGGTATGTGAGCATTGGCTGCGAGCCCTGCACTCGCCCTACTGGCCCGGGCCAGCACGAGCGCGAAGGCCGCTGGTGGTGGGAAGAGGCGACCATGAAAGAATGTGGCCTGCACGCGGTTAATATCAGCAAATAACAGTAACTTAAGGGAGATAAGTATGAAAATCACCATGGTCAAAAAAATCTTTGCCGATGGGTCTCCCTGCAAGAAATGTGGTGAAGTTGAAGAGAAGATGCGCCTGGCGGGACAGCTTGAGCGCATCGACCAGACTGTTGTGGCCGATGAGTCGAATCCTGAATCAGAGGGCATGGTGCTGGCGGCAGAGCATGGCGTAGATCGCGCTCCGTTCTTTGTTGTTGAACGAGATGGCGAGCCGACACAGATTTATACCGTGTATTTTAAGTTTGTCAAAGAAGTGCTCGACGCTGAAACCAGCGAAGAAGATGAGATTGCGGAAATAATGAACGACGTCGACCTCGACTTTTTATAGACCGGCTCTTTAACAGAACCAACCCTGCTTAAGCAGTTTGGCTCTTGCCGCTGCTTTTTAACAGAGC
>TARA_B110000879_G_scaffold177748_1_pt1 | contig 16431 bp, 13 predicted proteins | sample TARA_B110000879 | Tara Oceans TARA_B110000879 (sample SAMEA4398094) | marine metagenome | biome: Polar Biome; feature: [SRF] surface water layer (ENVO:00010504); material: water (ENVO:00002006), including particulate matter (ENVO:01000060) such as... | depth 5 m
TCAATTGCATGCAGCACTTCTACTCGATTCGAAGTCGCTTTTAAATTCCTTTTACGCAAGGCAGCTGACCAATTTTTCGTTTCATCCATAACGGCAACGAATTTAAAACTTTACATTAATCCCAGCAATAATATTCACTCCTAGATCATCTGCAAAATATCGTTGTCGATTCAAATAGTCGCGATACACCATGTTCAATATGTTTTCTGCCCTTGCATAAAAATTAAACCTAAACTTACCCGCTTGTCGCTCTAAAGAAACCTTTGCTCCTATTAAGTGATAGGCCTTTGGGGGCTGAATAAAATCTTGTTCAGGCAAGATATGCGTCTGCTCAAATACAAAGCGATTGTTTAACTGCAACTCTATATTTTCCAATTTACTACGTCCCAATCTCCAGTTCTTAACATCATAGGTCAATGCACCGTAGATATTATTGGCAGGCATAAAAATCAAGGGAATTCCCTGTGAGTTATCGTCTCCCTTTAAATAGCTATACTGAATTTTCGTCTCTAGCTGGCTTGTTATCTGATAAATCGTAGAAAAGTCCAACCCATAAATGCTGGCATTGGTTTGCTCGTATTTAAACACCGGAAAAGCGCCACGAATCGTCAGCCGAACTTCATTGCTTGGATTCAGGAATATGTAGTCTTCAATCGCTTGATAATACCCTAAGACTTCAAAAAACAACTTGTTCTTCACTTTTCCTTTCAGCGAAAGTGTTCCTTTTAGCGATTGCTCTGGTCGCAAAGCAATCTCGCCAAGTTCTATTCCACTTACTCCCTGATGCAGCCCATTACTATACAGTTCATTAACCTCAGGGTTTCGATTGGCAAATCCTACATTTCCCAATAATTTCCAGTTTTCAGTCAACTGCTGACTTACCCCAGTCATTGCCGAAAAATTACTGTATGAATTGCTGTACTGGACTATGCTTCTAGGAACAAAATTCGAAATGGCAGCTATATTTCGGTTTTCCAAATCATACCTTCCTCCTATTTCAAAGGTGGTTTTATCCCAAGATTTAGCAATCATTCCAAACGCTCCATATTCTAATGCTACGTAGTTTGGAATCAGCGGTAGAATATTCGTTTCAGGAACATTGGTGTTATCAGTATGGTTGACTTGCACCCCTGTTTTGAATTCCCAATTTTCACCAAAACCATTCACATATTTCACCTCTCCGAAATTCGAAACCTGATCTAAGCTTAACGCTGGCATATCAGACCTACCACTTCTGCGAACGTCAAACTCCTTACGCTGATTCAATTGCACTGCATAAGTAAATTCCAGTTTTTGATTTGGAGTAATAAAGTACAAGGAATGCAATTTCATTAAGTGATGATTTACTTGCTGGTGCGGTGCTTCAATGGTGTATGAAAATTTGTCCTGTGTAAAAAAGGGTTCTGTTCGGATAAATGCTTCTTCCAAGTCCGTAAGGTTTCCGATGTGCGCACCGCGCAAAACTCCAAGCTTGGCATTAAACGAACTGAAGTAAGCATCTATTATCCAATTTTTTCGAATCGATTTTTCAAATTTCAGCGCAACATTTGCTTCTTCATTTCCTGTATTTCTCAGGTAATAATTTGGGCTGCGATTGTCTCCGCTTTTTTTGACGGTGGCATCTACTTTCCAGCCTATCTCCAAACCAACATTTTTGTATTGCTGCAGCGAAAAATGCATCCCGTTTCCAAGACCATTGGATTCAAAAAAGTAATTTCCCGCTCCGTGTAAATGCGGTTCTCTTTCTATGCTACTCGGCTCAATTAATATGACACTTCCCAATGAATTGCCTTGGTATTCTATTGCTCCAACTCCTTTGATTACCGTTATTTCATTCGCCGAAAGTGGATCTATTTCAGGACTGTGGTCTACACCCCACTGTTGGCCACTTTGCGCCACACCATTATTTATTATCGCTAGCCGATTCCCATATAGGCCATGTACGACTGGTTTAGCGATTCCATTGCCATTTTTAATAGAACTTACCCCACTCATTTGTTCTAAAATAGCAGACAAGTTTTTATCGCCGTTCTCTTCCAAGTCCTGCTTGCTAATCGATTGCGATTCCTGAACGGTGCGCTCTTTTAGTTTAGCAGTAATGGATACTTCATGCAAATGATGATGATTGTGATCCAAGGAAATTTTTAAGAGTGTATCGTTCCTAACCTTAAGAAAATACTCTACAGTTTCGCACCCAATATGGCTAACTAAAAGGTGATAATTTCCCGCACAAACATCCCGGATTTTAAAGTTCCCAGCACTGTCAGAAACCGAACCCAATTTGAGTTCTTTTATAAAAACGTTTCCATAAACAATGGGCTCTCTGGTTATTTCATCCTTAAGTAAGCCAGATATCTCAAGATTACAATTTTGAGCAATGCTTTGAACGCAAAACGCAAAGACAATAAATAGCGTAAAAAAACTATTTAACATCAAGGGCAAAGGTCACCTCAATGTCAGTTTCGCCACCTGCATTCGAGATATCACCAGAAGAAACACCTGAAGCATTTTTATCGGGTGTATGTCGTAATGTAATCTTTAGTGTTGAGCTGGATGTTCCTTTAGTGATTAACTGAGTCGAAACACCGATTGGCTTTCCATTAGCGTCAGTATCCGTATATATTGTGCCTAAGTCTGAATTTGAGAATTGATAAAAAATCTGATGTTCGTCGCCTTCTTCTTTAACTTCTTCAGTAATATCTTCAGCAGGAGAAACTGTTTCATTTAGTAATTCAATTTTTCCAGAATAGGTCAAATTGGTGTCCAGCTCTCCATTCACTATGACGGGTGCATTTCCGCCATCTCCATCAACATCTTTGAAAGAAAACAATACGACGTCACCGTTCGGTGCAGTTAGCGTGTAGTTTAATGTAGTAATTACTTCTTCTTGGTTCGGGATCGTAGGAAGAGTTGGAGTCAGAGAATCGTCTTTTTTACAAGAAACAAATAGGACAACAAAGGATAATAGTAATAAACGCATAGCTTTTTTTTTTAGTTTGAGCTGCGAATATACTTATAAATGCAACCATGTTGCATTTATAAATGGAAATATTAATGAAGAATAGTTTTAAATCCTAGCCTGATAGGTAAACAACTGATGATAGCGGCCTTCTTTAGCGATCAAATCGTCATGGTTTCCTTGCTCCGCAATGCGTCCGTCTTCTACCACCAAAATCTGATCAGCCTTACGAATAGTACTTAATCGGTGGGCAATAACGAAGGTCGTTCTACCTTTCATTAACTCTCCTAAAGATTCTTGAATCAATGCCTCGCTTTCTGTATCCAAATTTGAAGTTGCCTCATCCAATATCAAAATCTTAGGATCGGCCAATACCGCTCTAGCAATAGCTATACGTTGTCGTTGACCTCCAGATAATTTTACACCGCGCTCTCCTATCAGAGTATCTAATCCCTTTTCGAATCGATCGCTAAACTCACTTACATAGGCAGATTTTACGGCAGCTTGTACCTCTTCCTCGGTAGAATTAGGTCTTGGGAAAATGATATTATCTCTAATGGTGCCTTCAAACAAGAAGTCATCCTGCAATACAACGCCTAAATGCTGTCTATAACTCTCTAAAGTACATTTTGACAAATCTTGTCCGTCAATTGTAATTTGCCCCTCTTGTGGGGTTAAAAAAGAGGATACAAGGCCTGCAATGGTACTTTTACCAGAACCAGATGAACCTACAAGTGCCGTCACTGATCCACTTGGTGCATCAATCGAAATGTTATGCAGCACTTCTTTGTGTTCTTCATAAGCAAAAGAGACATCGTTAAATTTGATATCGCCTCGGATAGATTTTGGTAAGGTTTCCGTTCGATCTGGATTATCGTGTTCTGATTCCATGTTCATCAACTCTTCCGTTCTATCAAGGCCAGCAAAGCCGTCAGTAAGTTGCGTTCCAATATTACTCATCTGAACAATCGGAGCAATCATAAACCCTAAATAGAGCGTGAAGGCTAAGAAATCTCCAAAAGTCATTTTATCGGTCATCATAAGATAACCACCAATTCCCATGATTCCGGCAGAAGCTAAACCCAGCAGAAATGTAGCTGAACTGGTCACAAATGCAGTTGATGTCAAACTCTTCTTAATGTTCAAGAACAGCTTATCCACTCCATTTTCAAAAGATTCGATCTCTTGCTGTTCAGCATTAAATCCTTTGATAACTCTAACACCATTTAGTGTTTCGGTCAATCGTCCCGTTACTTCTGCGTTAATTATTCTCCGCTCTTTAAAGATTGGGCGAATGAATGCAAATGCTTTCATCGCTATAAAACCAAATAAAGCCACTGGAATCAGAACTAAGGCCGTCATCATTGGACTAATCTGAATCAATAAAAACAAGGAGATAATTGCTGTAATCGTTCCACCTACCAATTGAACCAACCCTGTACCTACTAAGTTCCGAACACCTTCTACGTCGGTCATGATTCTTGAAACCAATTCACCGGACTTGCTATTGTCAAAAAAGTTAACCGGCAAACCGATTACTTTCTTCTGAACTTGCACTCTTAATTCAGCAATTAAATGCTGCGCTTCAACGCTCAACAATCGCGTTAATAAAAACGACGTAATTGCTTGAACAACAATAGCTGACGCAACTGCGATAATTATCCATTTTAGTTTTTCAAAATCGTTATTTACAATAACGTCATCTATCAAATATTTAGATGCACCCGGCAAAACCAAGCTAGCCAATCGACTAATAATTATTAGCAATAAACCGACTAAAAGCAGGTTCTTTCTAGGCCAAATAATGGTTTTGAATACGCTTCCAATAGTAACCTTGCCTTTGCTCATTTTATTTGATTATCGAAACTGTAAAAGTATTTAGAACCCAAAGGATAGAGCTCACTTAGTTAATTGATTTCATAATTCTTCAAAATGGATTCGTATTTTTTCATTTTGCCTTAACTCCTAACTATTTACACAGTTATAAACAGGACCGTTATTCCCTTGCCTCAATAGATGTTTAATATTTTAAAAATCAGAGTATTATACTGAATTTATTTAAACATTTACGTATTATTAATCGTGAGTTTCTGAACAGCTATTTCACACTAAACTTTCTAAATTTTGCTCAATTATGCTTCCAAAATGACGATAGTTATCTTTTGAAGTTAATGTTAAACAGAATTATGCAAACTATTTTCTGCGCCCTCAAGCCGGCTATTCAAGCGTTGAATTTGCCACTAGCAAATCGCCCCTTTTTGACTGATACTCTGAAAGCACACAATTTAGTAAAACGCTATCACCGACCTTGAGGAGGTAAAAAAGTGTTGCATGTTCTAACTACTAGTCTAAGCTCTTATCTGGCAATCATTCCTAAAGATTAGTTGAGGTTAACGACGAAGAAGGTTTAGTAGATTTAATATAAATGCAATGTAATAAACAATTCTCTGTTTCCAAGTATTTTGCAATGACAGTAATGTAAATAATGGCTTGGGGGGTAATAAAAAATATCACAAATAATAACTATTTTGACTTTAAATAAATCGAAGAGTTGAATTTTACTTTAGTATTCCCACCTCAACTGATTTCTGTAGCCTCACTCTTATAAAGCTGTAAAAGAGTAACTTTCGAAGAATTAATCTTAGATTTGTTAATAAATTTTTTTAATAAAAATCAATATGAAATATCTATTAATTTTCTTACTAACGTTTTTAGCAGTATCGGCTCAATCACAAGAAATACCTAATGGAGATTTTGAGAATTGGTTTCAAAATCCACCTTTTGGGGAAGAACCTGTTGACTGGAGTGAAGGATATATAAGAACTTATAATTCGATTAGTCCAGGACTTTTAGATAGTACAATTATTAAGACTGAAGATGCTTATTTGGGAACATTCGCAATGGAGATAAGGTCAAAAATAATTGAACTTTTTGGGCAAAAAGATACGATAGTGCCCTTAGTTGTAATGAATGTAAAAAATGGTGATCTTGACCTAAGTGATATACCCAAAATAGCAATTGATAATAAGCCAGAATCATTATCAGGTTTTATTAAACAAGACATAGTTAACGTTGATTCCAATCATACTAGTGTACTCATATTGGTTTATTCTGGAGACAGTATAATTGGTGTTGGCCTTAAAGAATTTAATAAGGACATAATTAATTATACAAAATTTAATGTGCCTATATTATATTTCGATACTCCGGCAGCTGATTCAGTTAGCGTTATGATTCAAGGGGGAAATGATGACTATAGAGTTCCCGGAAATGTTATGTTGTTAGATAATTTGAAATTCAATTACGGGTCAACAACGCCAGGTGACTCATCAACGACAGGTTTGAAAGAAGTTCTTAGTTCAGAAATTAAAGTTTATCCGAATCCTTTTAAAAACGAACTAAATATTAAAATTGAATTCACGGAACCGCAAGAATTTAAGATATATTCTTTAGCTGGAGAAACCCTTCGTAAAGGTAAACTAGTTGCTCCTATGAATAAAATCGATTTAACTGATCTACCTCCGAATATTTATTTCTTAACTATTGAAAATCAATCAATAAGGCTCATCAAAACAGAATAATTAAAAGTCAGGTTCTATTTTGAGATTAAATTAGTATTTTATTAACTCCAATGGGACAGAAGAATGAGATGTTATATTGCAATTCTTTCTTTTATCAAAGTTCTTCAGGGACAATCACAAAATATAGATGTATCTGAACAACACTATTTTTTGAAAGCAAACTTGGCATTCTAGGCTCAATTGGGTATCGTATTAAAAATTTTCATAGACCTATAGTTTCCAGTTTCTTAAAGGGCTATTCTATATTTTTCCTAAAAATTTAGTATACTAAGCTTTATATTGAAAAGCCTTAACTATTTAGTTTGGCTTTTCTTATGGAGCATTCATGTTGGAAGATAAGAAAATTTTTAATTCGTTACTCTTTGTAAAACCAATCTAACTGACAGTTCAAAACTTGTAAATGTCACTCCGAATGCTTTTGAGAGTTATGAACAGAGTGTATCAAGAAGACGAACACAGCGCACTAGCTCTAAAAAACCTTCTGACTAGTCTATTAAATCTAATACAATTGACCTAAACCACCCAATTCGTCATTTCCACGAAGGCGGGAATCTAATTTACTTCAGGAGCCTCGTTTTCGAGATTCCGTATAGAAGTTTCGCTAAATATTCTTGCTTCTATTTGCTCATTTAATCTTACGGAATGACGTTCGTTTTATATTTTAGAATTATACCCTGAGGCTTGCGCAAAAAAAATACGATTTCATAACTACCTTCGCATTATGCGTCTCGATAAATTCATATGGGCAATTCGCCTATACAAAACCCGATCAATAGCGGCGACTGCGTGCAACAAAGACAAAGTAAAGTTCAACGACAGCCCTTCTAAGCCCTCAAAAACCGTGAGCGCTGGAAACAATATAGCAATTAAGGTAAATCCTATTTGGCGCAGCTATAAGGTGCTAGAAATCCCTAAATCTCGTGTTGGCCCAAAACTAGTTGCCGATTACATAATTGAAACCACCACGGAACAAGACCTCGCTATTCTTGAAGAGCAAAAACTCATTAACCAGCAGCAAAAAAGTTTCTCTTGGGGAGGTAGACCCACAAAGAAGGATCGTAGAGATATTGATCGATTAAAAGAGTAGTTCTTGAATCATTTTGTTCCTCTTCATTCCACAAAACAACTCGAACTGACAGAACAGATTATGTCGTTATCACTTACTTGCCGGCAGACAGAGAGTGCTTCGGCATAGGGAGAAGTGTATCGAGAAGCCTAGCCCAAACAACAGTTCATGAAAGAGTTTACATTCATTTACGAATAATTACCAAAACGAGGAAAAAGTTATTATCCTTACTTTTTGCAATAACTTGGCCGACCTTACAGGTACAGTAAAAGAAACCCTTGTGCGCGTGCTGCACTACCTTAAAGATGAAAAGGTTGTTTGTACTACAGATTCCAAAGGAACGATTCAGTTATTGGATTTGGTAAGGTTAAAAAAATTAGCAGAAATTGATTAAAAAACTTCTATAACGCATACTGCCAAGTTAACTCAACCCGCTCAAATAAGCGCTATATCCGTCTTTAAAAGCAACACCATTATCAATTCGCTTTTTATTGAGTTTTTCGAATTCAACCAATGCCCAAAGAATAAACTCCTTGAGAAACAACGCATCTATTGGTTCTGTTTTTGAAGCATACTCGCCTATCAAGTCGTCTAACGGAGCAACTTTATTCAAAGCATTTGCATAATCCTTGTTCTTGGCGTCGTCGTACAGTTCAAAGCTTGATTCTTCAAAAAACCAAGCTAATAGTGGATCGTAAGGATCTTCTTGTTCTTCGTGCTTTAGTTTTTCAATCTTAGGAAAAGTTTGTAGAAACAAAGTCTTTGCTGCTGCACCAATCAATCGTTCTGCAACGAAAGATGCTCCCTCCTGCTCTCCTTCATAAACCAACTCTACTTTCCCAGTAATTGCTGGTATCATTCCTACGATATCAGAAAAACGAACGGTAGTTTCTTTTTCTCCATTTTGCAAACAACGATGTTCCGCCGTACTCAGTAAATTCTCATATGCTGTAATACTCATTCGAGCACTAATTCCACTCTTTACATCAACGTATTCGCTATTTCTAGCCTCAAATCCGATCTGCTCGACTAAATCCTTGGCCAAATTCGGAACGTGAATTTTTGAACTTCTATTCTCTTGTAAACTTGCTTCTTGAGCAGTAATGGTTTTAGCCGTTTCAATATCTTTTGGATAATGTGTAAGAATCTGAGAACCAATTCTATCTTTTAACGGAGTTACAATACTTCCTCTATTGGTATAATCTTCTGGGTTTGCAGTAAAAATGAACTGTAAATCCAAAGGCATTCTTAATTTGAATCCTCGAATTTGAATATCACCTTCTTCTAAAATGTTGAATAGAGCAACTTGAATTCTGGCTTGTAAATCCGGTAATTCGTTTATAACGAAAATGCAACGATTTGCTCTTGGAATCATTCCAAAATGAATTACACGCTCGTCCGCATAGCTCAACTTCATATTAGCAGCTTTAATTGGATCAATATCTCCAATCAAATCTGAAATGGTTACATCTGGAGTTGCAAGTTTTTCGTAAAACCTATCGTCTCTGTGTAACCAAGCAATTGGAGTTTTATCGCCATGTACTTCAATTTGTTCTATTGCAAATCGACTCAATGGTTTCAGTGGATCATCATTCACTTCTGAACCTTTGATAAATGGAATGTACTCATCCAATAATCCAATCATTAAACGAGCAAGTCTAGTTTTTGCTTGACCACGCAAACCAAGTAGGTTGATATTATGCTCTGATAGAATTGCCCTTTCCAATTGCGGAATAACGGTAGTATCGTAACCGTGAATACCGTCAAAAGACGATTTCCCTTCCTTCAAATTGGCAATTAAATTCGCACGCAATTCTTCTTTAATACTTTTTGATTGATATCCTGATTTCTTTAATTCGCCGAATGTTTGCGGAAGTTTAGCCATTATTTTAATCGTTTTTTTCTGTTGTTTTCGTAATCGTGAAATATCATTTCGCCCAATCCTTTTAATCCAGTGTAAAATGCTTTTCCTTTATTTGAAAGCGTAAATTTGTCAATAAACGACATTAGGTATGGGTCCTGAGCAATCATAAATGTCGTAATCGGAATATGTCTTTTACGAGCCTGCGCTGCCATTGTATAGCACTTTTCGGTAATAAAAGGATCTAAGCCATTACTATTTTTGTAGTACGTACCGTCTGGCATGTTCAAGCAACTTGGCTTGCCGTCGGTTATCATAAATATTTGTTTGTTGGTGTTTCTTTTTCTCCTTAACAAGTCCATTGCCAACTCCAAGCCAGCAACTGTATTGGTGTGATAAGGACCAACTTGTAAGTAAGGTAAATCCTTAACTTTTATGGGCCATGCATCGTTTCCAAAAACAAGAATGTCTAAGGTATCTTTTGGATATCGAGTAGTGATTAGTTCTGCCAAAGCCATTGCTACTTTCTTAGCAGGAGTAATTCTGTCTTCACCATAAAGAATCATACTGTGGCTAATGTCAATCATTAGTACGGTACTCATTTGAGATTTATGATGAGTCTCCTCTACTACTAAATCGTTTTCTGTAAGCTTGAAGTTTCCCATTCCATGATTTACCTGCGCATTTTTCAAACTTTCGGTAATTGAAATTTGCTCCAGACTATCTCCAAACTGAAATTCTCTTAAATCTCCGGTATGCTCATCTCCTTGTCCAGTAACTTTCGTTTTGTGATTTCCAGAACCCTGCTTTTTGATTTTACCAAACAATTGCTCTAAAGCATTCTTTCGAATTGCTCGCTCGGTTTTAGCAGTTATTCCCATTCCAGGAGCTCCATCGGGATCTAGACGCTCTTGGATATACCCTTTCTTTTTCAAATCTTCTTCAAAATCTTCTAAGGTGTAATCTTCATTCGTTAGTTTGTATTCTGTATCTAATTGGCGCAGCCAATCCATTGCTTCGTCATAGTCTCCAGAAGTATGCGTAATTAGCTCTTGAAAAATCTCTAAGAGTTTATCAAATAGTGGTTTTTCTTCAGCTTCAAAAAGGCTGAATTCAAATCCAGTTTTAGGCGTTTTTTTTGAATCTTTTTTATCCATAGTACATGACCGAAAGTACCGAAAAGACAAGGGGTAAATTAGAAGGTTCAGTAGATTTAAGAAAGATTAGGTTTCTAAAAACTCAACCATTGATTTTCGCTTAATCTGATACCTATAAAATTGACTTCAAAAATACTTACCAAATGCTATGTCCAAGAAAAATGCTTCTCGATGATTTGATCTTTATGCGCCTCAAGATAACTTATGAATGCTTTTGCTGCCGGAGACAACTTCTTACCTTTCAAATAACACAGCGTCCATTGAGTTTGAATGGGCAGCCCTTTTACATTAATGACTTTTATCTCTCCAGCATTAATTGAATTCCTTAATCCAATAAGTGGCATAATGCTATACCCTAAACCTGCGTTTACTGCCTGTTTAACAGCTTCGTTAGAAACTAACTCATACTTCTGATTAACTTTAATGCCCTGCTTTAGAATATACTCTTCCATTGCATTTCTTGTGGCAGAACCTTGCTCCCTGAAAATTAAAGGAAGCTCACAAATTTCGCTTGAACTTGCCGTCTTTCCAATAAATCGCTGAGCATTTTCCCAATTCCCAAAGAAGTACAATTCATTATCCATGAGATCAATACTCTCAAGGGGTAAATTGCTAGGCAGCACTGAAACGAGCGCAAAGTCAGTTTCATTTTTGGATAACGCTTCCACCACAAGTTGTTTATTGGTTACGTCCATGGCCACATTCACACTTGGAAATAGTTTTGTAAAACCACTCAGAAAGTAGGGCATCACATATTTTCCAGTTGAAACTACAGAGATTTTCAAGTGACCAGAAACGAGGCCTTTATATTGTTCTAAAGTCTCCTTTATTTCATTGGAGGCCAACAAAACCCGTTTACACACCTCGGCTATCTCTTTTCCAAATTCAGTTACAAACAGCTTTCTTCCAACGATCTCTGCTAATGGGACATCAAATTGGTCTTGCAACTTCTTGAGTTGCGAACTAACTGCAGGCTGAGATAGGAAGAGCTCTTCAGAGGCTTTTGTAACACTCTGATTCTTTACAATGCATACAAATACTTTTAATTGATGTAGAGTATAGTTCATAACTAAAAGCAAATGTATATCATAAAAAGAATAGATAAACGCAAATGAATAAGTCATCTAATCTTTGCCCATAAAACTGAAAAACATGGAATTAGAATCAGAAAAGCAAGGGATAAATTCAAATGGAAATCGCTCAATGTCAAATGCTCAACAACAAAAGACTTCAGATATGGTAATATCAATAGAAAAGAAAATTGATCAGTCTAGCGCTGCCGATGTTACTGAGGAAGAAAAACGCTCAATAGATGTCGAACAATTAAAAGCATTGTTTGAAAATATATTGAGAGAAAAAGGAGAATTGGATAAAAGCAATCTGAATTGGATCGACGATAAAACCGTTGTTACCGATGAACTATCGGGTATAGCGCTGCACAATTTTTTGTTGAAGGTTGAACAATTGGGAAAAAACATCACTTTCACGAAGAAAACCGTAATTGAAATCCATTAATTATGAGCTTCTTTGAATTAACTAGGAGTATCACTAACCCAGCCCTAATGTTCTTTTTATTGGGGATAATAGCAGTACAACTCAAGAGTGATCTTAAGGTTCCTGAAAGTTCTTCCAAGTTCATTACGCTTTACTTATTACTTTCAATAGGTTTTAAAGGAGGCCAAGAATTAGCGCATAGCTCACTTAGTTTTGAAATAATCTGGAGCTTAATTCTTGGATGTTTTTTAGCCTCCTCTGTTCCAATACTTGCTTTTTTCCTAATTAGAAAGAAAACTGGAATTTCGAATGCCGCCGCAATCGCAGCTTCTTATGGTTCTGTTAGCGCAGTTACTTTTGTTACTGCAGTTTCATTTTTAGAAATGGAGAACGTAATATTCGATGGACATATGATTGCGGTAATGGCAATGATGGAAGCCCCTGCAATCATTATTGGTGTGCTGTTAATGAGACGTTTCGGAGAATCTGAGCGTCAAGAAGGCGATCCCGCTCCGCAAAGTATTGCACAAACCATATATCATAGCCTTACCAATGGCAGCGTACTCATGCTATTAGGAAGTTTGATCATTGGATTAATGGCCAGTGAATCTCAAGCCGCTGGAATTAAGCCATTTACGACAGATTTATTCAAAGGATTTCTAGCTTTATTCCTTCTTGATATGGGAGTAACTAGTGGTAAACACCTCAGCGTAGTTTTCAAGACTGGAATTTTTCCTTTCTTGTTCGCAGTACTAATGCCTTTCGTAAATGGATTGTTGGCTTTAATGCTTAGTTTAAAAATTACCGATTCAACTGGCAATCAATTGTTATTTGCCATTCTTGGAGCAAGTGCTTCCTATATCGCAGTGCCTGCCGCCATGAAACAGGCAATTCCGAGGGCAAACCCAAGTTTGTACTTGCCCATGGCCCTGGGCATAACATTCCCTATCAATGTCATGATAGGAATTCCTTTCTACTACTTCCTTATCCAATATATGGGAGCCTCCTAATTACCTGTTGACATTGGTTCTTAAAAAGAATACTTTGGCAGAGTGAAAATCATTCTACAAAGTATTCTTTGTTTATCCACGATACTATTGGCATCATGCAACACAACTCGTGTGGTAAAACCACTAGAAAAAGGAGAAACCAGAATTGCAGTTGATCTTGGAGGTCCAGTTGTCGGATTTCCAATTCCAATGAGCAGCATTTCTGGAGCTTACGGGATTTCTGAAAAATTGAGTGTTTTTGGTGGATTTCATACTACCACATTAGCTTATCAATCCTTACAATTTGATGTTGGAGCTAATTACAGCTTTTTAGAAACTCGAAAATGGCAACCTGGTATTTCAGGTAGTCTTATTCTGAATCCTATAATTGACATGAGGGTTGGCAATTCAAGTCTATTTCCAGAAACAGCATTCAACTTACACTGGCAAGTTAGAGAACGGCATGTTCCATTTATTGGATTAACCAACTGGTATGATGTTGCCAAAGGCACAGTAGAATTAGAAAAAGGGAAGCTTATGCATCCTGCTCTTTATTTAGGTTATAATTATGAAGGACCAAAATGGATATTTGGCATTGAAGCCAAATGGCTTAACTTTAATAAGACTCTTATGATTCCTCAAGTTGACCACACATCCATCGGAGGAAAAGGCGCTGCAGGTGTTTACTTAAAAGTTGCATATCGAATTTTCAAAACAGAATGAAGCTCTTAATTTACATATCGTTTATAGTTAATGTGCTAATTCTTGTTGGATGCAAAAATGATGTTGCTTCTGCCCTTTTAAAAGGAGAACAGGTTGAATATAGTTTTACTAACGCTGATTTGTCAGAGCAATTTGTTGATGAAGGTTTGGTGAGTCAGTTTAGCTTAGTATCAAATAATGCTGGATCTAAAGCCAAGATTGTAACCTTGTACATCGGTAGTCAAGATCAAATTAAAACCGATACCATTATCCTTTATTTACACGGAAATCTTCCGAACATGAACGATTACTGGCAGCTAACCGCCAACCTTGCCAATATTGGTGGGCAACATAATTATGGGGTTATGATGTTCGATTATCGCGGCTTTGGAAATTCTGAAGGAAACAGTGAATCGATTGAAGATTTGGTCGCTGATAGTGAAGCTTGCATTGGTTGGCTGCAGGAAAGAGGTTTAAGCAAAGAGCGTCTGATAGTTTATGGATATAGTTTAGGAGCAATGCCTGCCGCACATTTAGCTGCTAATCCAAGTATTTTAGAAATTGAAAAAATAGTTCTTGACGCACCGCTAACCACCAGTACAAAACTATTACAAGACGCTACTGGACTGGGTTTAAATGGATCTACGGTAACCTCTTTCGAATACAATATTCCGCTCGTAATAGAAGATTATAACAATTACTTATTGTGGATTCATGGAACGGAGGACAAAACTGCTAGCTTCGAAAACTTTAAATACGTTTACAATAGATATGACAATCCTAAAAAATATTCAGCTGAACTAGAAGGGATTGGCCATAGCACTGCCACCGATATGGGATTTCCTGCTTATGAAAAGTTGATGTTAAATTTCATTCGTCAATAAACCATGTCGAACAAAGGACTAATTATACCCGAACGCTCTAGGAGCATTGGGAATTTTACTGTTGGTCGAATTTTACCTTTTAGACAAAAACGCAGCGTCGGCCCTTTTGTCTTTATTGATCATATGGGACCAAAACACGTTTCAGAAGGCAGTTATTTGGGAGTCGATCAACACCCGCATATTGGATTGAGCACACTCACTTACCTTTTTGAAGGTGCTATAGAACATAAGGATAGTACTGGAGTGCAACAGATTATTAAAGCCGGTGATGTTGGTTTTATGTCTGCTGGATCAGGAGTTGCGCATACAGAACGAACTCCTGAATATCTTAAAACACCCGAAGGATACTTAATGCATGGCTATCAGATTTGGGTAGCACATCCAAAAGATAAGGAAGAGATGAGTCCGCGCTTCGATTTCATTCCTGGTCAGGATATTCCCACTTGGAAGGAGAATCACCTTAACTTCAAACTCATTGCAGGAGCAGGATATAAAAGAACCTCTCCTCTGCCCGTTCATTCGGATTTGTTTATGATTGAAGTGAGTTGCACTGATGTTGCACAATTAAACATCGGCAGTAACTTGCTAGGCGAATTGGGATTACTAATCGTCAATGGCACAGTATCCTGCGAACTTGAAACGATTGACGCAGGAAATATGATTGTTACGGAAAATGCGGAAAACACTTCATTTTCACTTTCAAAAAATGCACATGTTTTGCTATTCGGAGGCATTCCTTTTCCAGAAGAACGTTTTTTGTTTTGGAACTTTTGTTCCAGTTCCAAAGAAAGATTAGAACAAGCCAAAGAAGATTGGTCAAACAAACGATTTCCAAAGATTGTAGGAGACGATACTTATATTCCTCTGCCGTGAACTATTGAAATTCTAAACTAAATCAGGGTGAATGCAAGTGGAGTTTTGAAACTTCTTCTAACCTGCAAGCATAATTATCAATAATCAACCTTCCTAACTTCCAACCAACCTTCTAACTTTGCCGCTGCTATGAAATTCGAATCTTACACACTTAGTTCAGAAATAAAGGCCAATCTAGAACAATTGGGTTTTAAACGTCCCACGGATATTCAGTTTAAAGCAATCCCTAATATACTAAATGGTGAAGATGTTCTTGCCGTTGCGCAAACGGGAACTGGAAAAACTGGAGCTTTTGCAATTCCGATCATTCATAAAGTTCAAGAGAATAAAAGCTTCAAAAAGGAGCTTGGAATTCAAGCGCTTATAATGGTTCCAACACGAGAATTGGCATTGCAAATCACGAAGGTTTTTCATGATTTGGGGAGAAATACAAAAGTTCGAACGATAAGTGTTTTTGGCGGTGTCGATCAAGATGGGCAAAAAGAATCATTGGATCGTGGTATCGATATCTTGGTGGCTACACCAGGTAGAATGTTTGATTTATTGAATCAAAAAAGCATAGACCTTAGAAACTTAAAAACACTGATTTTAGACGAAGCCGATCAGATGTTGGCTTTGGGTTTTTATAAAGACATTAAAGATGTTTTGCATAATATTCCCGCTGATAGACAAACACTATTCTTTTCAGCAACCATTAACGACGAAATTAAAAAACTTGCTTATTCGTTGGTTACCAATCCAATTCGAATTCAATTATCACCAAAAGATCCGGTTTCTAAAAATGTATCACATGCATTGGCATTTATAGAAATGGATGATAAACGTTTCTTTTTGGAACGTTATATCAAAGATTTTGAAGATTTAA
>TARA_B110000879_G_scaffold82565_1_pt1 | contig 16416 bp, 14 predicted proteins | sample TARA_B110000879 | Tara Oceans TARA_B110000879 (sample SAMEA4398094) | marine metagenome | biome: Polar Biome; feature: [SRF] surface water layer (ENVO:00010504); material: water (ENVO:00002006), including particulate matter (ENVO:01000060) such as... | depth 5 m
TGGAACAGTTTGAAACACTGAGCATCTATCCTGCCAACCTGTTTGTCACTTCCCCCGACATCTTGCAAAATGCGATCCACCAAATCCAAGAAGACCTGGTCAAGCAAGTCGCCTATTTCAAAGAAATTGGGAAACATTTGGAAGCCAAACGCCTGCACGAACGCACAGAATTTGACCTGGAAATGATTCGCGAACTGGGGTATTGCAGTGGTATTGAAAATTACTCGCGCTATTTGGACGGAAGAAATCCGGGAACACGCCCCTTTTGTTTGTTGGATTATTTCCCCGAAGACTACCTGATGGTGATCGACGAAAGTCATGTGACTATTCCCCAAACACATGCCATGTATGGCGGTGACCGCTCGCGAAAAGAAAACCTCGTCGAATTCGGTTTTCGATTGCCTGCAGCGATGGACAACCGTCCGCTGAAATTTGAGGAGTTCGAAACCATTCAAAACCAAGTACTCTATGTGAGTGCCACGCCAGCAGACTACGAATTGGAAAAAACAGGAGGCGTTTTTGTGGAACAAGTAATCCGTCCCACCGGTTTGTTGGACCCCATTTTAGAAGTACGTCCGAGCTTGAACCAAATCGACGACTTGACAGAACAAATCCAACTGCGAATCGAAGCAGACGAACGGGTCTTGGTAACTACACTCACCAAGAGAATGGCAGAAGAGTTGGCGAAATTTTTAACGCGCATGCAGGTGCGCTGCCGTTACATCCACTCGGATGTGGATACCCTCGAACGTGTGCAAATTTTGGGAGACCTGCGCAGAGGGCTCTTTGATGTCTTGATTGGGGTCAATCTTTTGAGAGAAGGTTTGGACCTTCCGGAAGTCTCCTTGGTCGCTATTTTGGACGCCGACAAGGAAGGGTTTTTGCGTTCCCACCGCTCCTTGACCCAAACCGTGGGAAGGGCCGCGAGAAACATCAATGGAAAAGCCATTCTCTACGCCGATAAAATCACCAAAAGCATGGCCTTGACAATTTCAGAAACGGAGCGCAGGAGAAACAAACAAATCGCCTACAACACCGCCAACAACATCCAACCCACCCAAATCAAAAAGAAATTAGACAACGCACTTTTGGAAAATCAAGGAACGTCTTATTCCTCAATAGAGGCTTCGCAAGCTGCAGAGGAAAATCTTGTTTACCTGAGCAAACCCGAACTTGAGAAAAGAATACTCGCCAAGCGAAAAGACATGGAAAAAGCAGCAAAAAATCTCGACTTTTTAGCAGCCGCTGCATTTCGAGATGAAATCGCAGCTTTGAAAGAAAAATTAGCAGCCAAAAAAATTACATAAACCCACCGGCAGAAGAACTGCTTGTACGGCTCCTTTGACTTCTTGCTCGAGAGGACTTGCTTTCTGTCCCAAATCGGTATACAAATCCAAGATTTGCCGTTCTTTGTTCTCCTAAAAATCCCCCACTTTGAGGAATGGGTGAAAAGGTGTCAAATTTGAATCGCATGGACGAAAAGACATCGTTTACCGAAAAGGTGACCGTCCCTTTTCCATCGAACAGACTCAAACTGGCTGCTGTATTGACCAACCACATTGGATGCATGTTGAATTGAATGTTTTTTTGAGCAGAACGGTACATCCCAAACAATTGAAAACGCAATTTTTGCGTGGCTTTGAAACTGTTGCTGACGCGCACATTGATCACGCTGTTTACTACCTCAACAAGCTGGCCAACCGCATACCCTGTTTCGTTTTGAATGTATACATCCGAACTCGCGTTCATTTTCCACCATGAAGAAAGGTCGATGTTTCCAGAAAACTCAAAACCGTATCGATTGTTTGAAACGGTATTTGCAAAAGACAATTCAATTTTTTGAGGGTCATTACCATCAATGTTCAACACCCGTGTGATGTTGTTGTCCACCGCCCTAAAAAAACCACCCGCACTGAAATAGCCCTTTGAAAAGGAATTTGTGTAATTGACTTCGTAAGAATTGGTAAACTGGGGCCTCAAAGCCGGATTTCCAATTTGAGTCACCAAAGGCGTGCTCCACTTTCGAATCGGATTGATCTGATTTGCACTCGGGCGGTCTACCCTTCGACTGTAACTCACTTGGAACTGGTGCACATCGTTTTGTTTGTAGGTAAGGAATGCTGAAGGATAGGCTGTAAAAATGGCATCGCTGTAGTTGACAGGGGCAGTCTGAGTCTCAAAGACCCCCCACACGTTGTACTGTTCAAAACGCGTTCCTAATTGCAAGCGAAGCTTGTCAAAACTTGTGTTGTAATTGAAATATGCCGAATAGATGTCTCGTTGAAAACGAAACTCCGAATTCTCACGGTCCATCCATTCATCAGCTTCATTCTTAAAAGCTTGTGTTGTCTGCCTGTTGTTGTCATAGGTATTGGAGCGCATTTCCGAACCCAATTCCAATTTAGAATTTTCTGAAAAAGGGAGGACATAGTCAACCTGGTATCGTTGGTTTCGGTTGTTGACTTGGATGGTGTCTCGGTAATTTGCATTCCAATTCGAAGGGTCTACAAGCTCTTGAAAATGGGCCATTTCAAGATTGTCCGCTTCTGAAAAGTTAAGGTCAAATGTCAAGTTTTCTCCTTTTTTATCAAAATCGTGGACAAAGGTAAGGATGTAGGTTTGAGAATTGTTTTCTTGTATGCGGTCAAGGGGAGCGTCTGCTACCAAAGCATTGTCCAGCTGCCTGTCTGTCAAAAGCGAAGTGGCCCACGTGTTGGTTTTTGTCCTGTTTTGGAGGGTTGTAAATGAAAATACCTGCTTTTTGTTGGGAGAATAATCGAGGCCAAGTTTCAACAAGTGATTGCTTCTGTCTTTGAGGTTGTCTGCTTTTTGTCGCAAGCCTCCATCTGCCCTGTAGATGTTTCCGTTGTTTTGTCTTTTTCCACCGTTGTAGCCGTAATTGGAAAAGAGGTTGATTTTGTTTTTTTTGTAGTTGAAATCAACAGCACTGTTGTAGCGGGTATTTTTTCCGTGGGCAATCCCGTTGGTTGACGTTGCGTTGAAGCCCGCCTTTGTCTTTTTGTGTAAGACGATGTTGATGATGCCACTCATGCCTTCCGGATTGTACTTGGCAGAAGGATTGGTAATCAATTCGACATTTTTGATGGCGGTTGAAGGTATTTGTTGCAAGAGTACTGCTGCGGATACATTGCTCGGCCTGCCATCGATCAAAATGCGGACGTTTTCATTACCTCGCAAGCTGATGTTTCCCGTCTGACTGTCGACGGAAACCGACTGTACATTGTTTAACAATTCAGATGCTGTGGCCCCTGCAGTTGTCAAATCCTTGCCAACATTGATGACTTTTCGATCAATTTTTTGAACCACGGAGGAAGTTTCTGCTACCACAACCACTTCGTTCAATTCAGCAAAGTCCTCAGACAGGTATACCTTTCCTAAATCAAATTTTTGTTTTTCTGAGCTGATTTCAATCTTTTCCGTCCAAGGTACATATCCGATAAAAGTAACTTCCACATAAACGAAGCCTTCGGGAATGTTGTCGATGGAAAAGTGGCCTTGGTCATCCGAAATACTCCCGGTGAGGATGTTCTTGTTTTGATCGGTGATGACAATGCTGACATAGGCGAGCGGCTGCTCCGTTTGTGCGTCTAAAACGGTTCCTTTTACCACTCCTAATTTCAAATTTGGATGCGCTTTTGCGAAAGAAGTCCACAGCAAAAGTACAAGAGATAAAAACAAGATTCTTTTCAAAAGAACAAGATTTAAAAGGGGTTAAATTCGTGTAAAACAAAAGTATTGAAGATCGTTTCAATACATTCATTTGCTTTTATTGGGAAGAAACCACCTTGGCATTGCACCTGTGGAAATCTGAACAGTGAACGGTTTACAAAGCTTCTCCCAGTTCTTTTAATTTTTCGGTGTTTTCTGCCAATTTCAATTCTTCAATGATCTTGTGAATGTCTCCATTGATCACCTTAGACAAGTCGTATAAAGTAAGTCCTATTCGGTGTTCTGTAATACGCCCTTGCGGATAATTATAGGTACGGATTTTTGCCGAACGATCTCCACTGGCAACCAAGGAGTTGCGCTTTAGAGAATCGGCGGCCAATTTTTTCTCTAGTTCTTGTTCGTACAAACGAGAACGCAGAACTTTCATGGCTTTGTCTTTGTTTTTGTGTTGGGATTTTTGGTCTTGGCATTGGGCCACCAATCCAGAGGGGACGTGTGTCAAACGCACTGCCGAATAGGTGGTGTTTACCGACTGTCCTCCTGGTCCTGAAGAACAGAAATAATCAACTCGTATGTCACTCATTTTCATGTCGATGTCAAACTCTTCCGCTTCTGGCAAAACCATGACGGTTGCTGCTGAAGTGTGGACACGTCCTTGGGTTTCTGTCTGTGGTACCCGTTGTACTCGGTGTACGCCCGATTCAAATTTCATGTCTCCGTATACGTCAGGTCCGGAAATGCTGAAAATTATTTCTTTGAAACCTCCGGAGGTTCCATCGCTGAGATCTTCGACTTCTGTTTTCCATCCTTTGTCGGCACAAAATTTGGTGTACATGCGGTAGAGGTCTCCAGCAAAAATACTGGCTTCGTCGCCGCCTGTTCCCGCGCGAATTTCTACAATTACATTTTTAGCGTCTTCTGGGTCTTTGGGAATCAACATGTATTTGATTTCCTCTTCCAACTTAGGCAATTGCTTGTTGGCTTCGTCCATTTCCATCTTGGCCATTTCCACCATTTCCGGATCCGAACCATCTGCGATGATTTCTTTGGCTTCTGCGATATTGGCCATCAAAGCTACATATTCTTGTCCCTTTTCGACAACTTGTCCAAGGTCTTTGTATTCTTTGTTGAGTTTGACATACCTCTTTTGATCTGTGATGATGTCGGGCTGAATGATCAGATCTGACACTTCGTCAAAACGTTGTTGTACTATTTTTATTTTGTCTAACATCTGCTGTTTTTTTACTGGGATTGCTAAGCTACCATTTTTTATTTCTAGAAGCTCTGTGCCTTAGTTGTAGGTATACTCACCCTTTTCACTGTGAATGGTCAATTTGTTTTGTGCTGCCGCTTCGACTCGTCCTACAATTTTTGCGTCGACGGAGAAGCTTTTGGAGATGGCAATGATGTCTTCAGCAATTGCTGCTGGCACATAAAACTCCATGCGGTGTCCCATATTGAATACCTGGTACATTTCTTTCCAATCTGTTCCAGACTGTTCTTGAATCAATTGAAACAAAGGTGGTACGGGGAATAGGTTGTCTTTGACGATGTGTAGATTTTTTACAAAGTGAAGTATTTTGGTTTGTGCCCCACCACTGCAGTGGACCATTCCGTGTAGCTGTTTTGCTGTGTATTTTTCTACTATTTTTTTGACAATCGGCGCATAGGTTCTCGTGGGAGATAAGACCAATTTTCCCGCATCTAGGGGTGCATTTTCAACAGGGTCTGTCAATTTTGTTTTACCCGAATAAACGAGGTCTTTCGGAACTTCAGGGTCAAAACTTTCTGGGTATTTTTTTGCAAGGGAATGTTCAAAGACATCGTGACGTGCGGAGGTCAACCCATTGCTTCCCATTCCGCCATTGTAAGAGCTTTCGTAGGTGGCTTGTCCAAAAGATTCCAATCCGACGATGACATCACCTGCTTGGATATTGGCATTGTCGATCACATCGCTTCGTTTCATGCGCGCTGTTACGGTAGAATCTACAATGATGGTTCTTACCAAATCGCCTACATCTGCGGTTTCACCTCCCGTGGAATGAATGGTGACGCCGTGTTTTTTCAAATCTTCCAAAAGTTCTTCTGTGCCATTGATAATGGCTGAAAGGACCTCTCCAGGAATCAAATTTTTATTTCTTCCGATGGTGGAAGAAAGAAGAATGTTGTCGGTGGCACCGACACACAAAAGATCGTCAATGTTCATGATCAACGCATCTTGTGCAATGCCTTTCCACACGGAAAGGTCGCCTGTTTCTTTCCAGTACATATAGGCCAAAGAAGATTTTGTTCCTGCTCCGTCAGCATGCATGACCAAACAATAGGCATCGTCTCCTGTCAAATGATCGGGTACAATTTTACAAAATGCTTGAGGGAACAAGCCCTTGTCTACATTTTTAATCGCATTGTGAACGTCTTCTTTGGAAGCCGAAACCCCACGTTGACTATATCTTTTACTGACTTCTGAACTCATAAAATTTCTTTGAAATGGTTGTGCAAAGTTAACCAATTGCAAACGATTATAAAACAGAAAAAAACAAAGTTTGACCTGCCCTTGTCCGACATGTACATTTTCTTTCAAAAAAATTAAAAATATGGAAATATACAGGACTGAAAGTTGTCATTTTAAAAAAAAAGGTAACTCTACGTATTTTTACGTAAAAAAAAAGGAAGTTCTTTAAAAATAAATCCTATCTTTGGCAGATATTTTTTTTGTAACAAATTATAAATTTATAATCCCATGAGTAAATCTAAATTAGAGTACATTTGGTTGGACGGTACACAGCCAACTGCTAGTTTAAGAAGCAAGACTAAAATTGAAAAAGATTTTAGCGGAAAGTTAGAAGACTGCCCAATGTGGTCTTTTGATGGAAGTTCAACAAATCAAGCCGAAGGAAGAAATTCTGACTGTTTGCTAAAGCCTGTAGCTATCTACCCAGATCCTCAAAGAATCAATGGGTTTTTGGTGATGACTGAAGTTTTGAATGCTGATGGAACACCTCACGAAACAAATGGTAGAGCGATCATCGAAGATGATGACAATGATTTTTGGTTTGGATTCGAACAAGAGTACTTTTTGTATGACGTAGAAACCAACTTGCCTATCGGTTTCCCAAAGGACCAAACACCACAAGGACAATTTTACTGTTCTGTAGGAGCGAAAAACGCTTTTGCAAGAGACATGGTAGAAGAGCACTTGGATGTATTGATCGAAGCTGGAATCAACGTAGAAGGAATCAATGCTGAAGTTGCAGCAGGACAATGGGAATTCCAATGTTTCGCACAAGGAGCAAAGCAAGCAGGAGATGAAATCTGGGTATCTCGTTACCTTTTGGAAAGAATCGGTGAGCAATACGGATTGGAAGTCGTTTGGCATCCAAAACCTCTTGGAAATACAGATTGGAATGGTTCAGGAATGCACGCGAACTTCTCAAATACTGTTTTGAGAGAGTGTGGTTCTAAAGAAATCTACGAAACGATTTGTGAAGCTTTCCGTCCTGTAGTCAAAGAACACATCGAAGTATACGGTGCTTTCAACGACCAACGTTTGACAGGAGCTCACGAAACACAATCAATTGATGAATTCTCTTTTGGAATTTCTGATCGTGGTGCATCTATTCGCATCCCAATCATTACTGTAGAGAAAGGCTGGAAAGGATGGTTGGAAGACCGTCGTCCATCATCTAACGGAGATCCGTACAAGATCGCTGCTAGAATCATCAAAACGGTTAAGACTGCGAAAGTATAAGCAACAAAACCTACTATCTCAAAAAACGTTCAAGATTTTCTTGAACGTTTTTTTTATGGTTCGATTTCACCAAATTGACAATAGAAACCTGTAGCCCACCTAATAAATGCTTGAAAAATAAAATTACAGCTGTTTTGACTGGTCTTATTGAAGCAATTGATACATAAAACACGCGTAAAAGAAGAGTAAGAGAACACCTTCTTTTTTGGCGAACTGCATGTTTGGCAACCAGTAGCTCAAAGGCACAATAAGCACAGTTACTGCTAACATCCAATAGATGTCGTTTTGTATCAAATCCAAATCGCTTACCTGAATCGGAGACACCAAAGCGGTCAATCCCAATACTGCTAAAATATTGAAGACATTCGACCCTATCAAATTCCCGATTGAGATGGCTTTTTCTTTCTTTAAAACTGCAATGATAGAAGCCGAGAGTTCTGGAATGCTTGTCCCTATCGAAACAATGGTAATGCCAATAATGCGTTCGCTGACATGAAATTGTTTGGCCAAACCGACCGCGCCATCGATCAACAATTCAGATCCACCCCACAACCCTACTGCCCCCAAAACAAAAAAGAGGAGGCCTTGGTAAAGCGGTAATTCTTCATCGTCTTCCGGCATTTCGTCGTGTACAGCTGGGGTTTGGTACTTCAACAGATAAATTAAAAAGACCAACAACAACAAAAATAAAATACCTCCTTCATAGGACTGCAAAACACCGTCAAAGATCAAAAACAAATACAGGAGTGTGGAAGATAAAAAAAGAATTGGAATGTCTGTCTTGTAAAAACTATCGGACAGCTTGATGGTCGACAACATAACAGTTACTCCCAATACCAAACCGAGATTGGCGATGTTGGAACCGATTACGTTGCTCAAGGCCAAATCAGGATGTCCCTGTAATGCGGCCTTTAAACTGACGATCAATTCAGGTGCAGATGTCGCAAAGGAGACAACGGTCATCCCAACGACAATTTTTGGAATTTGCAATCTTAATGAAAATCCAATGGCGGACTTCAACAACCAATTCCCTCCTAGAATCAATAAAAAAAACCCTACAATAATAAAGATCAAATCCATTTAAAAACTGCAATTTGGCACCTGGCAAAGATACCTTTTATTAAAATTTCCCAAACCTTTTAAAGTTCTTTTTTAGAACTACTATTTTTTCGTAACTTGTAAGTATCGATTCCAAACACCATGCATAAAAAAATTTTTAGATCAATGGCAGCACTCAACAAATGGCTCCTCCCTTCTTTTGGTAAAAAACAATTGGACATGAGCAAAGCCAAAAAATGGCAATTGGCCATCATCGGCTGGAGAGCCTACATCACAAAAAACGCCTTGGACTCTTAAAGACAAACATATGACAGTTCCTAACAGACACATAAAACTATACACGGGCTCTTTTATTGAAATCCAAAGACTTCAATTGGATTTGAACGATGCCGAGATTCCGTTTTTTATCAAAAACAACAACGAATCGGCAAAACTGGCTGGTTTTGGCTCCTTGAGCGACAGCGTAGAATTGCACATATTTGCCGCTGATTTGGAAAGAGCAACAAACATCTTAAACGCACTGAAATCAGAATTAAATTCCTGATATTTTTCAAGAATCTTCTTTTATATTCACAATATATCTGTATATTTGCAACCTTTAAAAAGGCCTCGTGGCGCAACTGAATAGCGCACTTGATTACGGCTCAAGAGGTTACAAGTTTGAATCTTGTCGAGGTCACTTTTAATGAGTATAAATACTCTCAAAAACCGCATAAGTCTTATGATTTATGTGGTTTTTTAGTTTTTAGGGCTTCATTTTGCCATGATTCAATCTGGCAGGTATCCTTGCAGTTGTTTTTAAAAAGTATCGGTGAAACTAACGCATTTGTAAATTAACATTTATGAGCAGGCAAGCATGCATTTGCTGCAACTGCTACTTATGGCAATGGTGCTCCCATTAAAACAGTCTACTAAGTAGCAGAAAGAAAGGCAAGTAAGGATGTAAACAAGACGCAAAACAGTACTTCTAGAAAAACATGGAACCATTAAAGACTGTCATGAAACATCTCCTTATCCCCTCTTTGGATTCGCAAAGATTAGCACCAAAATATTCTCCATTTGGTTTCAACTGTTTGTTCTTAACAATTTAAAGGCTTTGGTGAGATGTCCTTCAACAGTTTTAACAGAAACATCAAGGTATTCAGCGATTTCAATATTTGTAAGACCTTCATTTTTACTAAGCATGAATGTCTCCTTGCACTTTTTTGGCAAATTGCCAATGCCTTCAGTAACTGATTTTATTTTTTCCTTTAGTAAGTCGGTATTTTGTTCATCTACTATTTTATTTAGAGATTCCATATACGCACGTTCTAGTGAAGAAATCGCTCTGTTTTTATGGTACTGATTGACAAACTTGTTGTAAGCAATCTTAAAGATGAAATTTTTTAAAGAATAACTCGTATTGAGTTTTTTTCGATCCTTCCATATACAAAAAAAAACGTCCTGAACTATATCTTTAGCCATAGCTCTGTCATTTGTCAAACTTACAGCATAACTAAAAAGTAATTTATTATAGGTTTTGACTAAAAATACGAAAGCTTCTTCTTCTCCATTTTTTAATCGAGAAATTAAATCCTTTTGTTTTTTTAACCTTTTAAACATCAATAAAAACTTATTAAAACCTATGAAATAAAATGTTAACTACTTAAATATACGAAAAAAACTTAGTAAAAAAGCAAGGGTTTTAAAATTTTGCTTTGTTATATATTAAAGCAAACATGTGAAAATATGACCCCCAAAATTGAAAATACTATCGTTAAATACTTATCCAATTCAGCCAGTATTGATGAATTGAACATCCTATCAGAATGGATTGAAAACGATTCAAACAAAGAAATATTTAAAGAATTTGTTTACACCCATTTTGCAATTAATTATAGTTTGAATGACTCAGAAACTAGACTCGCAACTTATCAATTGTTGCCTAAAATCAGCAAAGAAAAATAATGCATAGCGTTAAAAAACAATCAATATTTAAATATGCAGTTGCAGCATCCGTTTTATCAATGCTCTCTCTCCTCGTGTTCATTGATAAAGATGATGGTGACAAAACAACAATAACTTTAGAAGATGGTTCTCATATCGCTTTGGAAAAAGGAGTTGCTTTTCGACGACACTTTGCACAATTTACTCCACCCCCCTTGTTAAGTCAGTTTTTTACACCTCAAAAAACAATTTAACTAATTGATTAATAGCAGTTTAGTGCTTTTTAATTTGATCATAAAATGGAAATAGGACAATATATTTTATAAACTCAATACTAAAACTATGAAAAAAACAATTACACTTTTAAGCATTTTGTTCGCCGCTACAATGTTTTCACAAAACTTTACAGCAGCTACTGACACACCTTTTATAGGAACAACGGATGGCTCTGCGCATTTAGTAGATGTAGACGGTGATGGTGATTTAGACTTTTTTAATACTGGAGATCAGGGAGGTTCTGGATTTCAAGGCATCGCCCAGTTATTTACAAATGATGGTTCAGGAACATTTACATTGGTAGCGGGCACCCCTTTTCCAGGTGTAGAAAGTGCTGGGTCAGAATTTGCAGATATTGAAGGTGATGGTGATTTAGATTTAGTATTAACAGGAAGTATTTCAGGAGGTAGAATTGCTCACCTGTATTTAAATGATGGTACTGGAACATTTACATTAGATGCCTCTCAACCTTTTAAAGATGTGAGTGTTGGTGATGTAATCATTGAAGATTTGGATGGAGATTCCGATTTAGATGTTATTATTTCAGGATACAACACAGCAGCTGCAGCAAGAATTACAGAGGTATATAAGAATAATGGAGCAAACCCAGCAGTATTCACGATATTTACAGCAAGTCCTGCATTTGCATTAGCTAACGAAGGTGATGTAGATGTTGCTGATACAGATGGCGATGGCGATTTAGATTTATTAATTACAGGTGATGATGGGCCTGGAGAAGTGACAAAATTTTACACAAATGATGGTACAGGTGTTTTTACGGAAGATGCCACCGCTTCAGCCTTGTTCACAGATATGAGAGATAGTGATGCAGATTTTGCTGATGTGGATGGAGATGGCGACCAAGATTTGTTGATTAATGGGCGGTTTGGAAGTTCAGATAGAGAAGCGGAGTTATACTTAAATGATGGTACCGGTACATTTGCATTAGCAGCAGGAACACCTTTTTTTGGTGGAAATTCCGGAACCGTAGACTTTTTCGATGCAGACAATGATGGTGATGTGGATGTATTGCTTTCAGGCTATGAAAACTCTAGTCCAAACAGAAACACAAGGCTATATAGCAATGATGGTGATGGAAATTTCACAGAAGAAATATCAGAAGTAATTACAGGAATAAACAACGCAGATATTGCCATAGGAGACATCGATGGAAATCTTACAAAAGACATTGTAATTGTAGGGTATTCAAATACACGAATAGCAGAACTATACACAAATAATGGTGCCGCCTTAAGCATAGACAACACAGAAGTATTGAATGGAGTCTCTATCTATCCTATTCCTTGTAAAGGAGAATTGTTTGTTAGATCTGAGGGAAGTGATATAAAGAACATGCAGGTACTTGATATTACAGGAAGTCTCTTGAAAAATATCATCCCTAACAATTCTACAATGGATGCTTCTTCAATGGATGCTTCTTCGTTTCCAAATGGACTCTATGTTCTTAAAATTTATTTTGAAACAACTTCTCCAATAATTAAAAAATTTATCAAGAATTAGCTTTGTTAAAATCCAAGTGAAATTAGCAAGCCTATTTAAGGTAATTAAATCACCGTATAAGGCATTCAACAGGAAAGGGCTTCTTTCGTGTAAAAAGAAACCTTACACGGTGATTTTAATTACTTATTTGACCTTAGAGAAAAGCGAAGTAAAACTGGGCTTTTCTTTGCAACACCTAAACAAATGACAATAAGTAAAATTATTTCTTTTCAAACTCAACTGCAAACACAAAACCACGATAAAAAAAACAACAAATTTATACAGCGCTTTAGCAAACAAAGAAACAAGTACCTCATAACGAAAATATTGCACGTAATTACAAACGTCTTAGATGGCGCGTCTTTATTTCTGCAACGATTAGGCTATACAGTTTGTTTTATGGGTGTAGATTGAGTTTTAGTGGTGTTTTTAGAAACTATGATCGCTGGAATTGTTTCAGATAATTTCTGATTTGAGACTATTCTTGTTTTGTTAGCGTTCGTATTATTTCTTTGAGAAGGCTATTCATTATTTCCAAAAAACAGCATAAATGGCTGTTAAAATAATCATTATTGCAAAAGATCCAATATTGAATAATGGACTTGTTTTGAATAATTTTTTTGAAATTAAAATTGCTTTTTCATCATCTTTCCCTTTGTGTTGAATCAAACTTACAAGTACAATTATTATCATTGTTAAAATTGCAGTATACCCCATTTGATCCATCCATGGTACATCCACAAAAAATAAACTATTCGACCATCCCTTTGGAGCTACCTTAAAATACATAGCAATCGGGATTGAAGACAAAGCTCCAATAATTGCAGCTTTGTTTGTGGCTTTTTTCCAGAAAAGACCTAATAAGAATATCGCTAAAATACCAGGACTCACAATACCTGTATACTCTTGAATGAACTGAAATGCTTGATCAATCCCTCCAAGTAATGGAGCAGTAATTGATGCTATTATCAAAGCAATTGCAGCGGAAATTCGACCAACATTTACCGTTTTCTTATCCCCTGCATCCTTGTCAATATATTCCTTGTAAATATCCATAGTAAAAATTGTTGAAGTAGAATTCAACATGGATGCTAAAGAAGATACTATTGCGGCGGTTAATGCAGCAAACGCAAGACCTTTTAATCCAACAGGTAGCAATTGTAGCAACCAAGGATAAGCTTTGTCCGACTGACCTACTGATGGTAGATTTTGCAGTCCTATTTCACCCAAACTTGACAATAATTCTGGGTTGTTTACTATCGTGTAAGCCGCTATGCCAGGAACAACAACAATCAGAGGAATGATAAGCTTTAGAAATGCAGCGAATAGAATTCCCTTTTGAGATTCTTTTAAGGATTTCGCTGCTAAAGTCCTTTGGATAATGTACTGATTGAAACCCCAATAATATAAGTTAGCAACCCAAAGACCCCCAACTAAAACACCAATTCCTGGTAAGTTTTTAAATTCTGGATTTGATGTATCCAATATCATGGAAAACCTATCTGGAGCTGTTTCGTAAATTGTTTTAAATCCTGCTATCACACCTTCTCCTCCTGACACCGTATTCAAAACCAAATAAGTAGTCACTATTCCTCCTAAAACCAAAAACACTACTTGTATTACATCTGTCCACGCAACTGCCGAAAGTCCCCCGTATAAAGAATAAGCAGCTGCAAAAAGTGACAACCCTACAACTCCATAAACCACAGGAATTCCCATGATTGTTTCCAAAGCTAGAGAACCTAAATAAAGAACGGAAGCAAGGTTTACAAAAATATAGAGCCCTATCCAGAACACTGCAAGTATTGTTTTTAAATTGGTAGAAAATCGTTTTTCAACAAATTCCGGAATGGTATACAGTCCCTTTTCAATAAAAATTGGCAGAAAATATTTACCAACAATTATTAATGTCAAGGCTGCCATCCATTCGTAAGATGCAATCGCTAATCCCAATGCAAATCCAGATCCGGACATGCCAATAAACTGTTCAGCAGAAATATTTGCTGCAATCAGGGAAGCCCCAATTGCCCACCAAGGCAAAGATTTACTTGCAAGAAAATAATCCTCTGCATTCTTTTGATGTCCTTTTTTATCTCTTGATACCCACAACCCTACTCCAAGTATTAAAACAGCGTAACCTATAAATATCAAATAATCTAAAAATTCGAAATTTCCAGTCATGGGTATTGTTTTGGTTCGTTCTTATTTTTTTTTGGTGTAATGTGTTGTACTCAGATTTTTTAAAGTATCCGCAGCTTGTTCGGCAGTAATATCCCTTTGCGGATTGGCAAACATCTCGTAACCAACCATGAATTTTTTTACTTCTGCTGAACGCAAAAGAGGAGGGTAGAAAGACATATGGAAATGCCATTCTGGATGCTCAAAATCTGTTGGACTTTGATGTATTCCAGAAGAATACGGAAAAGAAATCTCAAACAAATTATCGTATTTTGTCGCTACATCCTTAATCATTTCAGCAAACGCTTGCTGTTCTTCACTGTTTAATTGTCCAATATGACTGTACTGATTAATAGGTACAATCATCGTTTCATATGGCCATACTGCCCAATAAGGAACCAATGCTACAAAATGATCATTTTTTAAAATGATTCTTTTATCTGCTGCTATTTCTTGAGCAACATAATCTACAAGCATACTTTTTTTATTGACATCCCAATATTTTTTTTGTTGCTCTTGTTTTTTCAATACTACTTCTGGAATAGATCGCTGTGCCCATATTTGACCGTGTGGATGTGGATTACTACACCCCATTATATCTCCTTTATTTTCAAATATTTGAACGTGATTTATCATTGGATTGCCCCCTAGTTCTGCATATTCTTTTTTCCACAAGTTAATGATGTCGTGTATTTCTGAAGCAGACATTAATGGCAATGTCAAGGAATGATTGGGAGAAAAACATATCACTTTACACAATCCCGCTTCAGCTGAAGCTTTCAACAACCCGCTACTAAAAGTATTTTCTTCTGTATCTTCTAATAATGCGGCAAAATCGTTTTTAAAACTATAGGTTCCTGAATAATTTGGATTGATGTCTCCACTCGCTCTTTTATTTGTGGGACACAAATAACATCCTGCATCATAGTTCGCTTTTTTAATGGGGATCGATTTGTCTGTTTTTCCTTGCCATGGACGCTTTGTTCTATGTGGAGAGACCAATACCCATTCGTCTGTTAAAATATTGTACCTTCTGTGTGGCTGTGTGTTAATTACTGACTCCATATTCTATTTTTTTAACCCCATTACTAATGGTTGTTATAATTGATGACAACTTTATGGCATGCTTTTCTTCATAAGCAGCTGATACATTTTCGATGAATTCACCAACTTTATCTTTATGAACAATATTGATGGTACAGCCACCAAACCCCCCTCCCATCATTCTTGAGCCAACTACAAAGTCTAAAGCTTTCGTTTGTTCAACTAAAAAGTCAAGCTCTTTGCAACTTACTTCATATAAATGCTGTAATCCATGATGGGATTTGTACAAACATTCACCAAAACCTTTTAAATCTTTATCTTTTAAATAATTAACAGCTTTTAAGGTTCTCTTGTTTTCCTTACTAGCATACAATGCTCTTTTGTATATTTTTGCTGGCAGAACATTTTTAAATTCCTCAACTACTTTTATTGGGATTTCTGTTAAAAAATCATAGCTAGGATACTTTTTCTTGATATTAGCAAGTGCCGTATCGCATTCGTCTCTTCTAAAATTGTATTCACTACTTGCTAAGTTGTGAGATACATTGGAATTAAGCAGTACAATTACATAAGGGTCAAAATCTGCTTTTATCAACTCATAATCCAAAGTTTTACAGTTTAAAAGGATCAAATGATCCTTTTTCCCCTTTACCACTGCAAACTGATCCATAATCCCACATTTTGTACCTACAAAAGTGTGTTCTGCATCTCGTGATAATTTTATAATCTCACAATCTGTAAGACCAATATCAAATAACTCATTTACGCCTTTGGCAATGCCACATTCCAATGCTGCTGAAGAACTAATACCTGAACCCAATGGCAGATTGCTTTCAATAACACAATCAAATCCTTTGATAGAAGCTGGTTTTAATACGTTTATATGGAACAACACACCCAATATAAAATTTTGCCATTCCACATCACTTCGTACTAAATTGTTTAAATCAACTTTAAAACTGCTTTTAAAATTACTCGAAAGCACTTCACATGTG
>TARA_B110000879_G_scaffold213030_1_pt1 | contig 16407 bp, 15 predicted proteins | sample TARA_B110000879 | Tara Oceans TARA_B110000879 (sample SAMEA4398094) | marine metagenome | biome: Polar Biome; feature: [SRF] surface water layer (ENVO:00010504); material: water (ENVO:00002006), including particulate matter (ENVO:01000060) such as... | depth 5 m
AATAATTTTAGCGAGATGATGATACTTACCAAAGATAGCGTAAGCGATTTAACTAAAGGTCTTAAGAAAGCCGCAGAGATGACTCTGGAAGAAAGTAAGCCTATGTTGAATTGCCTGGAGATATTCGCAGCTGAACATACTTGGTCTAATGAGGCTGGCAGATTTGATTTATTTTTAAAACACTTAATTAAGGAAGTAAAATGATTTTATTTAGTTGGAATGAATTACCTACATATGGTGCAAAGTTAATTGGGATAGCAGCAGCAGCAACTAAGGAGAAGGTTTATGTGATTGCGACTAGACCTAAAGTACCAGTAGCAGATTTAGAAAAGATTTGTGGTGTGCCTATAATTTGGGTAGATAAGGACGAAAAGATTAATATAAATGATCACTTTTCAGAGATTCCATCAATTTATTTTCAAGCCGGTTGGTATGTAAAAGCATTTATTTCTATTGGATCATCCTTAAGAGCTTTAGGTGTACCAGTTGTATTATTATCAGATAACAGCTACAAACCAAATTTAAGGCAATTTTTAGGAAGATTGTACTTTAGACTTTTTTTAAATCGAAATTTCAGTGCGGTTTGGGTGCCTGGTGAATCAGGAAGAAGATTTATGCTTAATAATGGAGTATCAGCAGAATGTATATATGATGGTTTATATGGATCAGATGAGCGAATCTTTGTACCTGTTGCCAGTCCAGAAAACCGGGAAAAGGTAATAGTCTTTGCTGGCCGACTAGTTGCTGCAAAAGGTGTAGAAGATCTGCTTGATGCATTTCGAAGCCTGCCGAGTGATTACGATGAGTGGCGCCTAGAAATTTATGGCAACGGCCCATTGTTGAAAAAAATTGTTCAAACCGAACGAATTAAAGTTTCAAGATTTGTATCTGCTGATGAATTAGCAAAAAGAATGGGGGCAGTGAAGATATTTTGTCTTCCTTCTCATGCCGATCATTGGCCGCTCGTTATCAACGAAGCTGCACTCACTGGCTGTGGTTTACTTGTTTCAGATGCAGTGGGTAATAGCAGTGAATTTTGTAGGTTACAAAATTCAAATATTTATAGAGCTAAAGATATTAAAATGTTAAAGTGTGGTTTGATGGAGCTTATCAAAAAGACAGAATTTGAACCTGAACTCGTTGTTCAGTGCTCAACTAGACTTGGATCAAAGTTTGATAGGAGTTATTTTCCATCTCAATTTATGAAAATTATTAACGAAGTGAGGTAGTATTATATGAGAGCTTTAATTACTGGAGGTGCTGGATTTGTTGGATCCCACCTAATAGATTTACTTGTAGAATCTGGTTATGAAATAACCGTTATTGACGATCTAAGTACAGGCAAAATAGACAATATAAAATCACATTTAACTAACAAATCTGTAGAGTTAATTGTTGGGTCAGCTGCCGATGAAAGTATTATGGAGCCTTTGATTCAAAAATGTGATTGTATATTTCATCTAGCAGCAACAGTCGGTGTAGAGCTTATATTGGCTCAGCCTATGCGTACCATCCATAATATGTTTGATACAACGGCTGTAGTAATGAAGCTAGCTTCTCGATACAGAAAAAAAGTGCTTCTTACAAGTACGAGCGAAGTTTATGGTAAAAGTGCAGATGTTCCCTTCTTAGAGAGTGGTGATCGTCTTGAAGGACCAACTACTACGCATCGCTGGGCATATGCAAGTGTTAAGGCGCTGGATGAGTTTTTAGCTTTAGCCTATTATAAAATTGAGGATTTACCAGTATCAATTGTACGTTTGTTCAATACAGTAGGACCCCGACAGTCTGCAAACTACGGTATGGTTATTCCTAAAATGGTTCGTGCGTCTTTAGCAGGCCAAGATCTTATAGTTCATGGTGATGGTTTACAGACAAGGTGTTTTTGCCATGTCCATGAGGCTGTAATGGGAATCAAGCTAGTAATGGAGTCTGATGACTGTAACGGCGAAGTAATTAATGTTGGTTCAGATGAAGAAATATCAATTCTTTCATTGGCAAATATTGTCAAAGACCAAACAGAATCAGAATCTAACGTGCGCTTAATATCCTATGAAGAAGCTTTTCCAGATGGTGGTTTTGAAGATATGCGTCGTCGTGTTCCCTCTATATCCAAAGTAGGTTCGCTTGTTGGATGGGCTCCAAAAATATCCTTACTTCAGATTGTTAAAGACGTTGTGAAGCAGAGGCAGAGTACTAATAATATTGATTTATAGAGTAACTATTTAAATGTGTGGGATTTATGGATATTTTGGTAATGGTAACCCAAGAAAGCTAGAAAAAATGATGGACGCTCTCAAGCAGAGAGGCCCTGATGCACAAGGCGAAGTGATTAGCGAGGATCCAGGATATGCATTAGGCCACACTCGTCTTTCAATAATTGATCTTAGCGACCTAGCCAATCAGCCCATGTCCAGTTCTGGTGGAAAAGTGAAGATTGTTTTTAATGGTGAAATATACAACTATCGCAATCTTAGAAAGAAGCTTATCCAGCAAGGCTATAACTTTTATACTGAATCAGACACAGAAGTAATTCTAAATGCATACATAGAATATGGTGAAAGTTGTTTTAGCCTTTTTGAAGGAATGTTTGCAATTGGAATTGTAGATAAGAGAGGGGTTTCAGGTGAAGGTGAACCCAAGTTTTTATTGGCTAGGGATGCTTTTGGTACCAAGCCAATCCATTATACTATTATAGATGAAACACTATACTTTGCCTCAGAAACTCGTGCTCTGAGAACTATTTTTAGTTCCTCGCTCGATCTAGATGAGCGTTCTTTGCAATCCTTTCTTTCTTTTGGTTCTATTAGTCAGCCAATGACAATAGATCGAAGAATAAACTCATTAAAGCAAGGAACTTTTGCAGTTTGGAAAAATAAAAAACTTGATATAGAAGAATATTGGAATTTACATTCAAACAGTCAACCCGAAGCTGACTTGGTGTTTCATCGATCTATAAAGGATAATGTTGATGAATTAGAAACTAGACTATTAAATGCAATATCCATATCAACAGTTTCAGATACTCCGTTATCGCTTATGTTAAGCGGAGGTATAGACTCAGTATCAATAGCAACTATTTTAAAAACTCACCAAATAGCAGACTTTGATGCTTTTTTTTTAAGGGGCTTTACAAATGGTCCTGATGATGAAACTAGTGTTGTTAATGATGTTGCTTCGAGATTAGACTTAAAAGTTAATATGATATCGCCCAGCGAAAATATTATAGACTCATTTTATGGTTGGATAAGTGCTATGGATCAACCATCTGTAGATGGTTTTAATGTCTGGCTTTTATCAAAAGAGATTGCTAAAACTCACAAGGTTGCCTTTACTGGAGCTGGAGGAGATGAGGTTTTTGCTGGCTATCCTCATCACAGGATAGCAAAATTTTTGCAGTATAATCGCTCTCAGTTTCATTTCGATTCAATACTAGGTGCGCTCAACAACATGCGTCCTAATCGCTACTCTTTATCTCTTATTGATCGATTTGGTAGCCCGAAATTGATATGGAGAACGGCAAGAAATCTTAAAAAGAAGAGTGCCCATAGAGATAGTTATGAAGCGTTTTCTAATTTTGATCAGTTTGGATCAGAGGATGAAGTACAATGTCTGCAACGTTTGGATCTCGAACAATATCTTGTTAATACATTATTAGCAGATCAAGATATTGTCTCAATGGCTCATGGACTAGAATTACGCCCATCATATCTTAATAAAAAGTTAGTTGAATACGCTTATCGTTTACCGGTTTCGCAAAAGATAAATCTAGATATAAACAAGCCTATGCTAGTTAAAGCTGTTGGCCATCCGATTGTCGAATCAATTGCGCATATCAAAAAACGTGGATTTGAATTGCCTTATATTGCTTGGATGAAAAAAGAACTTAAGCAAGAATTTATAAATCTCTTAAATGCATTAGATAAAAAAGTAATAGACTCTCAAGTCATTGATTATGAATTAATGAAATTGCATGAAAATAAACCTGATGCTTTTACCTGGGCATTGGGCATTTTTAGTGCATGGTCAATAGAAACTCAACAATAAAGTAAGTAATATGACTTCGAAAGAAAAAATAGTTTACAAAACTAAACAGCTTGTTAATTACTTTGCCTGGACGTTTGAAAACTGTCGAATAGAGGCTGTTCAATGAGACTTGCTATAGATGCTTCAAGATGCCGTAGCGGCGGTGCAGAACGTCATTTGGCTGGTATTTTAAATAATTTATCAATTGACGAAACATCGTTTAACTCAGTTATAGTATGGATTCCAAAGTCTTTTAGTGAGCAGCTTCCAACTGCAAATTGGCTTGAGGTTCGTCACCCTAAGTTATTAATTAATAACTTATTAGGCGAATTATTATGGCAAGCCTTTACGCTAACATTTTTATTGAAACGACTTGACGCTAAGGCTTTACTTACTGCTGATGCATCCTCTTTATGTTTTTTTAAACCTGTAGTAGTTATATCACAAGATCTATCTTCTTTTGAACCAGAAGTGCTTAAATCTGCAACGGGTATAATGCGCCTACGCTTGCATATTATAAAGTGGATTCAGGTATTCGCCCTTAGGCGTGCCAAAATTCGGATATACCAATCACGTTATGCTTTAACTTTAATTGATCGAGTGGTTAAATCAACAAAAAAAAGTGCTGTGGTTGCTCATGGTGTTGGCAGTTCGGAGAAAAGATGGATTTCAAAATATTTTTTAATGAAAAAACCAATTACTGATCATTATAAATGCTTATATGTATCACCATTTGCGCATTATAAAAAGCAACTTGAGCTTGTAAGAGCGGTTCGTATATGTAGAAATCAGGGACTAGATTTAAGTCTTGAGCTAATAGGTGGCGGAGCTGGAGATTATGCAGATCAAGTTCTAAAAGAAATTGAGATTGGTAAACAAGAAGGCTGTAAAATTATTGTTAAAGGTTTTATGAATCATAAGGAAGTGCTGGAGTCGATGAGTGATGCTGATCTTTTTCTTTTTCCATCCACATGTGAGACCTTCGGCATTACTTTGGCTGAAGCCATGACTGTAGGAGTTCCTATTATCTGTGCTAATGCTAGCTCTTTACCAGACCTACTTGAGGATGGAGGGCTTTATTGTGACGCTACTAAGCCTACTTCTATAGCCGAATGTATTTTTGAGGCAGTGAATAATCCTATAGATACTGTTAATCGAGCCTTTTTGGCCCAAGGCATAGCTAATAAACTTAGTTGGTATAAAGCAAGTGTGGACACTTTTAAATTAATTGATCAATCTTTAAATGCCAATAGCAATGGCAAGGTAAAAATTTAATGAATAATTACAAAATATGCATCAGATGCATTATGGATTCATCAGATCCAGAAATAACTTTTGATCATTTGGGATTATGTTCTCATTGTGATAACTTTGATAAACAAATTAAGCCTTCATGGATTTCTGGATCTGATGAAAATAAAAGCCTTATCGAAATGGGGCAAGCGATAAAAGCTCGTAATAAAGATAAGGATTTTGATTGTATTATTGGACTAAGTGGAGGTTTAGATAGTTCTTATACTGCCTATATTGCAGTTGAAAAGATGGAACTACGCCCATTACTCTTCCATGTTGATGCGGGCTGGAATACAGATCAAGCAGTTTCTAATATAGAGAAATTAGTAGATGGTCTAGGACTTGATTTATATACTGATGTTGTAAACTGGGAGTCTGTAAAGAAAATGCAAGTAGCATTTTTACGCTCAGGTATTTCTGACCAGGATCTGGTTCAGGATGCTGCATTTTTCTCTGGACTATATCGTTTTGCTAGAGAGTTTAATGTGAAGGATATCCTTACAGGCTCAAATTTTTCGACCGAATGCTGTCGTGAACCTGAAGAATGGGGAGGTTATTTAGGTATTGATAAAACTCTTTTTAATGATATTTGGTCAAAATTTGGCGATGGTAAATCAAATTCAGATTTCCCACTTGTAGATATTGTGGTCTACAAATTTTGGTATCAAAGGGTTTTGGGCATGAAAGTGCATCATCCATTAAATCTTGTATCTTTTATAAAATCAGATGCAGAGGATGAACTGGAAAATAAATTTGGTTGGCAGAAATTTCAGCATAAACATCATGAGTCAAGATTTACTAGATTTTATGAAGATTTCTGGTTACCAAATCGATTTGGTTTTGAAAAGCGAAGAGCGCACTTTTCTAGTTTGATTATGACCAATCAGATGGATAGAAATGAAGCCTTGCAAAGGCTATCAAGTCCAGAATTAGATGATCATTTTTTACAACAAGAATTTCAATATATTGCAAATAAATTGGAGTTAAATACAGATCAGCTTTTGGAGCTCTTTGAACAGCCAGTTAAAACTTTTAACGATTTTAAGAACAAGCGATGGTTAATTCGAAGAGCTGCCAGCGTAATGCGATTTTTTGGTTTAGAGAAACGACATATATGATAAGAATAATAGATTATGGTGTTGGTAATGTTCAGGCGTTTCTAAATCTATTCGATAGATTGGGACTCCCAGCAATGCGTGCTCAAAACCCTTATGATTTAGCTGATGCTTCGCATTTAATATTGCCCGGTGTCGGTCATTTTGATTATGCAATGCAAAGCCTAAACAATTCGGGCATGCGAGAACAGCTAGAAGATATGGTTTTAATACAAAAAGTGCCAATACTTGGAATCTGTGTTGGTATGCAAATGTTAGCAGATAGCTCAGAAGAAGGAGTTTTAGATGGACTAGGTTGGTTACCTGGCCGTGTTGAGTCCTTGGAAAGCAGCTCTATAAATGACTTATTGCCTCTTCCCCATATGGGTTGGAATGATTTGCATGTAAAGATGAATCACGAACTTTTTCCTTCGGCTACTCCTGAACCACCACAATACTACTTTTTACATTCATTTTATTTTCGTGCGAAGCAACCATCAGATGTTATTGCAACCACCAACTATGGAATTGACTTCGACTCAGTGGTCTGTAACGGGAATGTATTTGGAATGCAATGCCATCCAGAAAAAAGTCACTTTTGGGGGCAGCATTTTCTGCGTGCCTTTGCGGAGCTTTAATATGTTACGTCCAAGAATCATTCCATGTCTATTAATTCATAACGGAGGCTTAGTTAAAACAAAAAATTTTTCTGAACCCAGATACGTAGGTGATCCTATTAATGCGGTGAGAATTTTTAATGAAAAAGAAGCCGATGAATTGATGATTTTAGATATTGATGCATCAGTCAAGGGTAAGGAACCAAATTTTAAGCTGATTGCCAAGCTAGCCTCAGAATGTCGAATGCCTCTATGCTATGGGGGCGGGATTACTAAAGTGGAGCAAGTTCAGCATCTGATTAATATCGGTGTGGAGAAGGTGGCCATTAGTTCAGCAGCTATTGCAAGACCGAGCTTAGTGGCAGATATGGCAAATGCCGTAGGATCTCAATCTATAACTGTAGTTTTGGATATTCGTAAAAGACAACGCCTTATGTCTTCTAAATATGAGGTATGTACCCATAATGCAAGACAATCTCATACTACTGATTTTTTAACATTAATAAGTGAATTTCAAAAACAGGGAGCCGGAGAAATAGTAATAAATTCAGTAGATCGTGATGGTATAATGAAAGGATATGATCTTGAGCTAGCAGCTAAGGTAAAATCGCTGGCTAAGGTTCCTGTTACCTTCCTAGGTGGAGCGGGTTCTCTTGAAGACTTGTCTAGCTTGGTGTCATTAGCTGGTATTGTAGGCGCTGCAGCTGGAAGTTTGTTTGTTTTTAAAGGAAAGTACAGAGCAGTTTTAATTACTTACCCTGACCGCCATTTAAAAAATATGATTTTTAAAGGCTTAGAAAAGTAGTTATATTAATGGAGGTTGATATGTTTAGTGGCAAAGTTTTACTCATCACTGGTGGTACTGGTTCTTTTGGTAATGCTATTCTTCGAAGATTTCTTGATTCTGATATCGGTGAGATTAGGATTTTCAGCCGAGATGAAAAAAAACAAGACGACATGAGAAAGCTATATAACAATCCAAAACTCAAATTTTATATTGGTGATGTTAGAGATTATCAATCTGTTCTAAATGTTGTTCGCGGTGTTGATTTTATATTTCATGCTGCAGCTTTAAAACAAGTTCCATCCTGCGAGTTTTATCCGCTTGAAGCTGTAAAAACTAATGTACTTGGAACTGAGAATGTATTAGAAGCAGCAATTTCTAATGAAGTCAAACGCGTTGTTTGTTTGAGTACTGACAAAGCGGTATATCCTATAAATGCTATGGGTATCTCTAAAGCAATGATGGAGAAGGTTATTGTAGCAAAGTCTAGGAATGTCAATGATGCTGAAACTGTTATCTGTACTACCCGATATGGCAATGTAATGGCTTCTCGTGGTTCGGTAATTCCTTTATTTCTTCGTCAGATCTTTACTAATAAGCCTATAAGTATTACAGATCCAAAGATGACTCGATTCATGATGACCTTGGATGATGCTGTAGATCTTGTTTTGCATGCATTTGAAAATGGCAAGAATGGAGATATATTTGTTCAAAAAGCACCTGCTGCAACTATTGAGGTATTGGTGAAAGCACTGCTTGAAATAACTGATCAAAATGATCATGTTGTAGAAATAATAGGCACTCGACATGGTGAAAAACTTTATGAAGCTTTGTGCTCAAGAGAGGAAATGTTTGCCGCAGAAGATCAAGACAATTATTTTCGAATCCCATCAGATAACAGAGACTTAAATTATTCCAAGTATCATGAAGAGGGTGAAAGAGATCTTTCTCAAATTAAAGACTACAATTCACACAATACCGAACAACTAGATGTTGATGCCATGGTTAAGCTGCTGCATAAGTTGGAGTTTATTCCTGATATCACTTCTGGCATAAGAACTGTTCCTGATGGAGTATAGATGAAAATTATTGTTACTGGAGCCAATGGATTTATTGGCAAAAATCTTTGTGTTAATCTTAAAGAGCAAAAGCAATATGATGTACTGGAAGTAAATCGCGAGACCTCTGAAAAAGTTTTGCTATCTTATCTTTCCGAGGCAGACTTTGTTTTTCATCTAGCAGGTGTCAATCGCCCAGAAGATATTTCTGAATTCGAAAAGGGTAACATCGATCTTACGAATTTTATAGTCAAGGCGCTCGAAAAATTTGGACGTAAGGTCCCCATAGTATTGAGTTCGTCATCACAAATAGATCAAGACACTCCTTATGGAAAAAGTAAATTAGCAGCCGAGAAGGTAGTGGAGTCATATTCAGATATCACAGGCTCTATGTATTATATTTTTCGCTTTCCCAATGTCTTTGGAAAGTGGTGTAAGCCAAACTACAATTCTTTTGTGGCTACATTTTGCAATAATATACTAAATGGTCTTGAGATTTCTATTCATGATCCAGGTGCAAAAGTAAGATTGGTTTATATTGATGATGTGTGTGAATCATTGCTTGAACTATTAGATGGAGGTTCTGAAGCAGGATTAATCAAAGTGCCAACCGAATTTAAAACTACTGTAGGCGAAGTTGCAAAGATTATTTCTTCATTTAAATCTTCTCGAGGCACGCTTGTTTCTGAGCGTGTTGGTGAAGGCCTTGTGCGAGCCTTATACTCTACTTATTTAAGTTATGTACCATCATCAGATTTTAGTTATAGTATTCCAAGTTATATAGATAAGCGTGGCGTATTTTGTGAAATGCTTAAAACAAAAGATTCAGGTCAGTTCTCATATTTTACAGCTCATCCAGGGATTACACGTGGGGGCCACTATCATCATACTAAAACAGAAAAGTTTCTAGTAATTAAAGGAATGGCAAGGTTTTGTTTTAGAAATATTTTAACTAATGAGAAGCACTCCAAGCATACAGCGGGAGGCCTCCCTGAAATCGTAGAAACAGTTCCGGGCTGGAGTCACGATATTACTAATATTGGGAGCGATGAATTGATCGTAATGCTTTGGGCGAACGAAATTTTTGATCCAGAACATCCAGATACCATGGAGGCAACCGTATGAATGTAAAAAAATTAAAGGTTATATCTATCGTAGGCACTCGTCCGGAAATCATTCGGCTATCTCGTGTTTTAGTTAAATTAGATAAATATTGTGATCATACACTCGTTCATACTGGACAGAACTATGATTACGAATTGAACCAGGTTTTCTTTGATGATTTAGGGCTTAAAAAACCTGATTATTTCTTGGCATGTACTGAAAATAGTGAAGGTGTTGCTAATACAATTGGCAACCTGATAACTGCCGTAGACAAAGTTCTTGCTGAGTGTGAACCTGAGGCAGTCTTAGTCTTGGGCGATACGAATAGTTGTTTGTCTGTAATACCCGCAAAGCGGCGACAAATTCCTATTTTTCACATGGAAGCTGGCAATCGTTGTTTTGATCTCAGGGTGCCTGAAGAAATTAATCGGCGTATTGTAGATCATACAGCTGATATTAATCTTACGTACAGCACTATTGCTAGGGAATACCTATTACAAGAAGGCTTGCCATCTGATCAGGTAATTAAAACTGGCAGTCCAATGTACGAAGTGCTAAATCATTATCTTCCTCAGATTCAGGCTTCTGACATCCTGGATAGGCTAAAACTTCAACCAGAAAGATATTTTTTACTGAGTGTCCACAGGGAAGAGAATATTGAATCTGATCAAGCTTTTAGCAAACTTGTTCAGATTATGAATACTTTAGCGGAAGACCAAGACTTTCCAGTAATAGTATCTACGCATCCTAGAACTCAAAATCGTATAGATACAACTGGTTCTAAATTCCATGCAAATATAAAATTAATGAAGCCATTAGGTTTTCACGACTATGTAAAGCTTCAAATAAATGCCAAAGCTGTGTTATCAGATAGCGGCACTATAAATGAAGAATCCTCAATTTTAAATTTTCCTGCTTTGAATTTGCGTGAGGCCCATGAAAGACCAGAGGGCATGGAGGAGGCTGTAGTTATGATGACGGGACTCGAGGTCAAAAGAGTGCGTCAAGGACTTGCTATTTTGGAACATCAATTACGGGGTTCTGATCGTACTTTACGCCTAGTGAATGACTACAGTATGCCTAATGTAAGCGATAAGGTAGTCCGTATTATTCATAGCTATACCGATTATGTTAATCGCGTAGTTTGGAAAAAATATTAAATTATCTACCAATCTATTTAAAAAAATAATGCGTATTGCACTTCTACCTGACGAGTATTTGCCATCCGGCACTAGAGTTCATGCAAAGATGTTTCATGAACTTGCATTGTCACTTAAAAGCATCGGCCATCATCCAATTGTAATAACACCTGGCACTCCTTCGCAGATATCTAGATTGGAGATTGATTATGTTGATGGTATTGAAGTTTGGCGATTTAGGTCCGGCTATACAAGAGGCGTTGGCATGATAAGAAGAGCGATAAATGAATGGTTGCTCTCTCTCAAAGCCTGGATAGCAATTAAATCAAAGGTCGAAGCTGAAAATTTCGATTTATGTATCAATTATGCACCAACTATATTTTTTGGTCCCCTCGCGAGGCGATTAAGGCGAAGAGGAACTTACGTTTATTTAATAGTTCGGGACATGTTTCCGCAGTGGATTATAGATGAAGGGCTGATCGGAGAGAGGTCTGCTGCAGCATATTTCTTTAGGTACTATGAAAATCTGAATTATATTTCCTCTAATTGCATTGGTGTGCAGTCTGAGGCTAATTTAAAAGTTTTTTCTGCAAAATTCCCTCATTGTAATAATATAAAAATTTTAAGAAACTGGGCAGCAACACTAGCTACCCCATCAAAGAATTTTAATAAAAATTTTTTAAAGAAGCATGATATCGAAGACAAAGTAATATTTTTTTATGGTGGGAATACCGGCCATGCACAAGATATGGAAAACGTAATGCGGTTGGCCAAAAATATGCATAGTATAGAAAAGGCACACTTCCTTATTATTGGCCAAGGGGATGAGTTTAATCTAATTAAGAACCTTAAAACTAAATGGGGGCTTGTAAACGTAACTATTCTTCCATCTGTGTTACAAGATGAATTTAGAAGTATTCTTGCACTTATTGATATAGGTTTATTTTCATTGGCATATAAACATACTGCACACAACTTTCCAGGTAAATTGCTAGGCTATATGGTTGAGTCTAAGCCAATATTAGGGAGTGTAAATCCGGGGAATGATTTATCAGCAATAATAAAAAGTTCAAATGCTGGATTTGTCTTTACTAACGGGGATGACGAGTTGCTAACCAATGCTGCTATTTCTCTTATGAATGATAATAAGTTGCGCAAAGAAATGGGTAAAAATTCTAGAGCCCTGCTTTTGCAAGAGTTTTCAGTGGATTCTGCTGTTACAAATATCTTAAATTCAGTTAAGGAGTATACATAAAATGAAGTTACTATTAACAGGATCAACTGGGTTCTTGGGAAGCGCTCTGCAAAAAAAACTTAAAGACCATCTAGTGATACGTACATCGCGAAGCGATGAGATGGTAAATTTACCTTGGTTTTTTAAAAAAAATATTTCAAGTAATGAGAATTTTTCTGATTGCCTGAATGATGTCGACGTTATCATCCATACAGCTGCTAGAGTTCATCAAATGAATGATCTAGCTGATGATCCTCACAAAGAATTCATGGAAACGAATTGTTTTGGAACCCTTAATTTGGCCAAACAAGCAGCTAAGGCTGGGGTCAAGCGTTTTATATTTATAAGTACTATAAAGGTTAATGGAGAGCAATCTCATTCAGGCAGACCTCTCAGCTTTGATGACCCCAGACGGCCTGAAGACTCTTATGGAATATCTAAAGCTAAAGCTGAAGAAGGGCTTTTAAAGATTGCATCTGAAACAGATCTTGAAGTCACTATTATTAGACCTCCTTTAGTATATGGGCCTAATGTCAAAGCTAATTTTGCAGCTTTACTTAACTTGGCTGCAAAAAATATACCTTTACCTCTTGGGTCTGTGCATAATAAGAGAAGTTTTGTTTCAGTTGATAACCTAGTAAATTTAATTGTTACTTGTATTAATCATCCAAAGGCAGGTAACAAGATTTTTCTTGTTAGTGATGATGATGATGTTTCTACATCAAAACTCTTCTCCATTATGGTCGAAGCTTTCGGAAAAAAACCTCGCCTTATTAATGTTAGCCCTAGTTTTTTAAGACTAATTGCAGGGTTGATTGGTAAGACGGAAATGATTGATCGTCTATGCGGAGATTTACGGGTGGATATATGCCATACTAAAAATACACTTAATTGGGCCCCAGTAGTCTCGTTGGTTGATGGCATTAAAACTTGTACATCTAATCCATTGAGGAATAAATAAATTAGGAGAATTATGAATTCATTATCAATGATTGGCCGAGATTCAGCACTTTTTTATTCAGATATTGCAACTGAAGAAAATACTTTAAAGAGTTGTGTCCATGAATCTCGATTTTTGGTAATTGGTGGGGCGGGCACAATTGGCCAGGCAGTAACTAAAGAGATTTTTAAGCGCGATCCAAAATTACTACATGTAGTAGATATTTCAGAAAATAATATGGTTGAGCTGGTTCGAGATATACGAAGTACGTTGGGTTATGGGTCAGGAGAATTTAAGACATTCGCTCTTGATTGTGGCCATATTGAATTTGAAGCTTTAATGAAGAATGAGGGCCCATATGATTACGTGTTCAATTTATCTGCATTAAAGCATGTTAGGAGCGAAAAAGATCCTTACACACTCATGCGTATGATTATGGTAAACATATTTAATACAATTAAGACCTTACAAATGGCAAAAGAAATGGGAGCTAAAAAATACTTCTGCGTATCGACTGACAAGGCTGCAAATCCTGTCAATATGATGGGTGCAAGTAAGCGCATTATGGAAATGTTCTTGATGCGTGAAAGTTTAACCCAAAATATTTCCATGGCACGTTTTGCTAATGTAGCTTTTTCAGACGGCTCACTTCTCCATGGCTTCAATCAAAGGTTCATAAAAAAACAACCGCTCTCCGCCCCGAATGATGTCAGACGCTATTTTGTTACACCTCAAGAGTCAGGTGAGCTATGTTTATTATCTGCTTTACTAGGAAATAATCGTGATATTTTTTTTCCTAAATTAAGTGAAAAATTGAACTTGATTACATTCTCTGATATTGCAGTCCATTACCTTCGAGAGCGAGGTTATGAGCCATACGAATGTCAATCTGAAAGTGAAGCACGTGATAAAGCAGAAGAACTTATAGCTAATCAGCAATGGCCTTGTTACTTCTTTCAAAGCGATACAACAGGTGAAAAAGACTTTGAAGAATTTTTTACTGAAAACGAAGATTTAGATTTAAAGCGTTTTATAACCGTTGGTGTTATTCAAAACGAACCTAAATTTGATGAAACTAAGCTTGATCATTTTATGAATGGAATTGAAGCGCTGAGAGATGAGGGAGCCTGGAGTAAGGAAGATATTGTTAAACTATATTTCGGTCTTTTGCCAGAGTTTGCGCATAAAGAAACTGGTAAATATCTAGATCAGAGGATGTAAAGATGGAACGTTTTTTTGATATTATTTTTTCTAGCCTTGCATTATTAGTGCTTTCCCCTCTGCTTATCCCTGTTGTTTTAATTTTAAAATTTTCAGGAGAGGGAGAGGTTTTCTTTTTACAGGAAAGGATTGGAAAAGGCGGTAAAATATTTAAGCTCTTTAAGTTTGTAACTATGCTTAAGGATAGTCCTAATATTGGAACAGGGACTGTAACTATGAAAGGTGATCCCAGAGTTCTGCCAGTTGGAAAATTTTTAAGAAAAACTAAGATCAACGAATTACCACAACTATTAAATATATTCTTTGGTGATATGAGTGTCATTGGACCTCGACCACTTACTTCACAAACCTTCAATTCGTACTCTTCAAGAATACAAGAAATTATAAAACAGGTAAGTCCTGGCCTCTCAGGAGTTGGCTCAATAATTTTCCGTGGTGAAGAAGAAATTATGCATGGAGCCTCAGCCTCAGTTGATTTTTACGATAATGTAATTGCGCCGTATAAGGGCTCTTTAGAGGAGTGGTTTATTTCTAATAAAGGACTTTATATCTATTTTCTCTCAATCTTTTTAACAGTTTGGTCTGTCCTTATCCCATCAACAAAGACGGCATGGAGGATGTTTAAGAATCTACCAGAGCCTCCAGAAGAATTAAAGCAGGCACTTAAGTATCCAATTTAAGTCGACATGACATAACTATTAAGGCTATATGTCCTATCACCTTCAATTTTTGAAAAAATTAATCTAGTTCTAAGAAAAGCTATATAGTGCATTTTTTTTGTCTGTAGATTTTGTTCTTATAGTTCCCAAATAGTTATAAACTATGCTATTAATCCATTTAATAAGGCTTTAAAAAAATGATTGAATTTAAAAGTATGCCCCAAGAAAAACCTTATTTAATCTTTAAGCAAATTTATCACAAAGCTTTAGATGCAGATCAAAAAAATATTGAGGCAATATCAATTGCTTCATATAGTGAAGAAAAAAAGGAAGTAGATTCAAGATTCGTTAATTTAAAGTTTTTAGATGGTAATCAGTTTATTTTTTTTAGCAATTATAATTCTCCGAAATCCATTGCCTTCAGTTCTCATAATCAAATAAGTGCTTTGTTTTATTGGCCATCCATTAATGTTCAGATTAGAATTAAAGCCAAAATTAAAAAAACCTCAAGTGAATACAATCAAAAATATTTTTCTGAAAGATCATCTGAAAAAAATGCATTAGCTATTTCATCAAATCAATCAAGCCAAATAGATTCCTATGAAAGTGTTAAAAAAAAATATAAGAAAACTCTAGAATCTGATGACTTGAATAATTGCCCAGACTACTGGGGCGGCTATTCATTTAACCCATATTATTTTGAATTCTGGGAGGGCCATGGATCTAGGTTAAACAAAAGAGATTCATACCAAATAAATAATGGCGAATGGCATCACTCCGTGCTACAGCCCTAGATAAAATTATATTGCGTAATAGGTTAATTAGTATAAAATTACCATCAAATAATGAATAACACTAACCAGACCTTGTTTTTAAAAAACAATCCTATATCTAGTTCTTGATGTTTATATCTCTTTTTAATACATCTAAATAGGTACTCTCATAGCTTCTCAGAAAAAAAATATCACTCCTATCAATGAAAAAATAAGAGCATCGGAAGTAATGCTTATTAATTCAAACGGAGAAAAGCAAGGCTTAGTTCCTTTTTCTGTAGCTTTGGAATCAGCTAGAGTGGCTTCGCTCGACTTGGTTCAAGTGTCACCTTCTGACGCAAGCCCTTTAGTTTGCAAGCTTTTGGACTATGGCAAACATATCTTTGATAAGAAGAAAAGCTTATCCTCATCTAAGATTAAAGTTAAAAGAAATACTACAAAAGAAATTAAATTTAGACCATCCAC
>TARA_B110000879_G_scaffold213020_1_pt1 | contig 16402 bp, 14 predicted proteins | sample TARA_B110000879 | Tara Oceans TARA_B110000879 (sample SAMEA4398094) | marine metagenome | biome: Polar Biome; feature: [SRF] surface water layer (ENVO:00010504); material: water (ENVO:00002006), including particulate matter (ENVO:01000060) such as... | depth 5 m
AGCGCTAGCTTTTGATAGCTCATGGTCTCACCGCTATCCAATCGAATCTTTCTTTTCTCAGTATCGATACTATTTACGCGGGTAGACAGGAGCAGTTCAATATCGTTGTCCGCATAAATTTTGGCGGGACGAAGACTCATCGCATCCAATTCTTTTTTCCCCGCAAGGTGCTCCTTCGACAAAGGCGGCCGGTGATATGGCAACTCAGACTCATCACCGATTAACTTAATCGGCGCGGCCCACCCTTCCTTACGAAGTTGGAGCGCAAGAGAGACCCCGGCATGGCTAGCGCCCACAATGATGCAGCAATCACTCATAATTTTGTCCCAATTTCGAATCCGTAATAATTACTAGCCTGATAGCTGCCAATCGATTGCTGCCACGTCATGTGCACGTAAATACTCGTTGCTCTTCGAAAAGTGGTGGTTGCCATAAAACCCTCGACTCGCAGACAGTGGCGAGGGATGCGGCGACTCCAAAACAAGGTGCCTCGCTCTATCGATCATCGCGCCCTTCTTCTGGGCATAGTTTCCCCACAGAATAAAAACAATGTTTTCGGCTTTATCATTTAAGTGGCTCACTATGCTATCCGTAAACTTCTCCCACCCTTTATCCTTATGTGAAGCGGCGAGGCTCCCCTCAACTGTTAGCACGGAATTGAGAAGCAGCACTCCCTGCTGCGCCCACTCATTGAGGCAGCCATGTTTGGGCGGCAAAAAATTTATATCAGCAGCCAGCTCTTTGTAGATATTTCGTAGCGAAGGCGGTACTGGCACATTCTGTCTAACAGAGAAACAGAGGCCATGTGCTTGACCAGGGCCGTGATAGGGATCTTGCCCTAGTATGACGATCTTCACGGCATCGAATGGCGTCGCATTGAGTGCGGCGAAAATTTCATCTTTGCTAGGATAGACAGTCTTCCCTAGCAGCTTTTGTTCACGCAAAAAGTCGCGTAGTTCAAGCATATACTCAGCATCGAAGTCGACCTGTAGTCTTTTCCTCCAGGAAGCCTCGAGTCCTATCTCACTAAGTTCTGGATCGCTCTGGCGCACTCGTCTTTACTCTTTGGCTAGCATCAGTCCAGTTAGGCAGTATCTTGTTGTGCCCGCATGTGTGGAAACAGCAACACATCCTTAATCGAAGCAGAATCGGTAAACAACATAACCAAACGATCGATGCCTATACCCTCACCCGCGGTGGGTGGCATTCCATATTCCAAGGCCGTAACGTAGTCATGATCGAAGTGCATCGCCTCACTATCACCTGAATCTTTCTGCGTCACCTGTTCCTTAAAGCGTTCCGCTTGGTCTTCGGAATCGTTGAGCTCTGAGAAGCCATTTGCCAACTCTCTACCACCGATGATCAACTCGAATCGATCTGTAATCTCGGGGTTCTCTTCATTGCGCCGCGCAAGTGGTGAAACCTCGATAGGGTATTCAGTAATAAAAGTAGGTTGATCTAGCTCGGCTTCCACCTTCTGGTCGAATATCTCCATTAGTATCTTTCCTTTCGACCATTTCTCATCGAAATGCACATCAAGGCTATTAGCTAGGGCCGCTACAGATTCTGCCGAGGCAAAGGCTGCGTCATCAACAACTGAACAATATTTTTTAATCGAATCAGTTACAGAAAGTCTAGCAAAGGGTTCTGCGAAATCGTATTCCGAACCCTGAAAACTAACCTTACTAGTACCGCTAATATCAATCGCAATCTTACGAAATAGATCTTCTGTTAGGTCCATAAGGTCCGTATAACGCGCATAGGCCTGATAGAACTCCAACATTGTAAACTCCGGGTTATGTCGCGTGGACAAGCCCTCGTTCCTGAAATTCCGATTCAACTCGAAGACTCGTTCGAAACCGCCTACTACCAAGCGCTTGAGAAACAGTTCCGGCGCCACCCGTAGATACATCTCCTGATCCAAAGCATTGTGATGAGTGATAAAGGGCCTGGCTGTTGCACCACCGGGAATCACCTGCATCATTGGTGTCTCCACCTCCATAAAATTTAGCGACTCAAAGTACTGGCGAATAAATCGCATTATACGAGAACGAGTCTGGAATATTTTCCGAGAATCCTCATTAACAATTAGATCAACATAGCGCTGACGATAACGCATCTCAGTGTCAGTAAGTCCCTTGTGCTTATCCGGCAAAGGACGCAGCGACTTAGTAAGTAATTCAAACTTGGCAGCACGAAGAGTAAGTTCTCCCTTTCCGGTTTTAAACATCGCGCCATTAACACCGATTATGTCGCCTAGATCGAATGACTTAATCTCTTCGGCCTGCTCATCAGAGAATGACTTGTTATTAATATAGACCTGCATCTGACCGCTTCCGTCCTGTAATACGACGAAGGGACCGCGCATGCGAATTATTCTTCCTGCTATAACCGCAGTAACGGCTAGGCTTTCTAACTCTTCCTTAGTCTTAGACTCGTATTTTTCGATCAAATCAGTCGATGTGTCTTCTTTGATAAACCCATTAGGGAACGCCACTCGCTTTGCACGGATGGCCGTTAGCTTTTCTCTACGCTGAGCGATTAGCTTGTTTTCGTCCTGATTTTCTTCAGTCATTTGCCTTGAATTCCTGTATCCCTTGAATCAATTCTAGTTATTCTATATTCACTGCCACGAGCCTCACTTACATTCTAACTACAGACCCATCTTTAAACTCGCCTCGATAAATTTATCTAGATCACCGTCGAGTACGGCGCCAGTATTAGTCATCTCTACATTGGTGCGTAAATCCTTGATGCGCGACTGATCTAAAACGTAGGAGCGGATCTGACTACCCCAGCCAATGTCAGCTTTGGACTCTTCAACACTCTGCATCTCTTCTTTTTGCTTCAATTCTTCCAACTCATACAACTTTGCCTTCAGCTGCTTTATCGCCGCGTCTTTGTTCTTGTGTTGCGATCGCTGGCTCTGGCACTGAACTACTATGCCGCTAGGCTCGTGCGTCAGGCGAATAGCAGAATCAGTTTTATTAACATGCTGACCGCCTGCACCACTTGCCCTATAGGTATCTATACGAACCTGCGACATATCGAGGTTCACTTCGATATCATCATTTATCTCCGGCGATACAAACACGGAGGCAAATGAAGTATGACGCCGACTACCTGAGTCGAATGGCGATTTACGAACTAGACGATGCACACCTGTTTCTGTGCGCAGCCAACCGAAGGCGTACTCACCGCTGACCAAGATCGTTGCACTCTTAATTCCAGCAACATCGCCGCCGGACACCTCGACTAGTTCTGCCTTAAAACCCTTGCTCTCACCCCAGCGCAAATACATTCTAAGCAGCATCTCCGCCCAATCTTGAGCTTCAGTACCGCCGGAACCTGCTTGAATATCGAGGTAAGCACTAGCCTCATCCATCTCACCAGAAAACATGCGACGAAATTCGAGTTTTCCTAAACTGGTCTGTAGAGCTTCAAGGTCTTTGCCTGCCGCATCGAAGAGCTCTTCATCAGATTCTTCTTGAGCCAACATCAATAGCTCTGCAACTTCAGCAATACCAGAGTCCATCTTCTCGATGGTCGCAACGACAGCCTCTAGATTTGAACGCTCCTTACCTAGGGCCTGCGCGTATTCAGGCTTATCCCAAACAGACGACTCACCCAGTTCTAGCTCAACCTCTGTTAGCCTTTCCTTCTTAGTCTCGTAGTCAAAGATACCCCCTGAGACTATCGGTTCTGCCACCTAACTCCTTTAACACCCCAAGCAGACTATTAATTTCCAACATCTTACTGAATCCTGTATGCGCTCCGTAGTTGCTACGCGAGCAAAAGCAGTATTTTACCTTATTAATCACCTAAGATGTCAGCTCGCAATAGCTCGCATTGGTGCCATGCTCAAAGCTGTTGGCAAATCTTGAAAGCGTGTAAGCTCTGCCCTGATTCCAACAGCATTCATCCAAGCTCGCGAGCCAGCCTACAGCGCCGGCGCACAACAGTAGAACAATCACACTGATGAAAATCGAGAACGCCAAAATCACCTGGCTTAAGTCCGGCCTACCTTACTCTACCGAGTTTGAAGATATTTATTATTCACGAGAGGATGCTATAGCGGAGAGTCAGCACGTCTTTTTAGAAGCGAACAAGCTCAGGCAGCGCTGGGAACATGACAGCCACAATGAGGCATTCCATATTGGCGAACTCGGATTCGGGAGCGGGCTCAATTTTCTACAGGTGATGAAGCTTTGGCAGGAATTGGTAAAGCGACCAGCGCGCCTACACTACATTGCTTTTGAGAAGCATCCTCTAACGCTCGCCCACATGCAGAGAATACATCAGCGCTGGCCGGGTCTTGCCAGCCAAAGCAATGAGCTACTGGAGCAATACACAGATCATAGTGAAGGCTGCCATCGCCTCCGGCTCGACAATGAAATTACCCTAGATGTTTACTATGGTGATGCCCGTGAGCAGCTGAACCGGCGCATGATGGACGCCTGCCCGCCCATACAGTGCTGGTTTCTGGATGGGTTCTCACCCGCTAACAACATCGAACTTTGGGAAGAGCCTCTCATGCATCTACTTGCTAGCTGCAGCGATGAGAACACTACACTCAGTAGTTACAGCGTTGCTGGAAAGGTACGCACCGCTCTTAAGAATGCTGGCTTCGACGTGAGCAAGATTGAAGGCTTCGGCAGAAAACGCCACTGCTTATTCGCGACTATGCCTGCGATCGAGATTGGGCCAATACAGAGCAAGCAAAAAGAGAATGAAATACCACACAGCTTAGACTCTCCTTGGTTCAATCTTCCACAGCCGCACTTCGCAGGAAAAACTGCCGTCATCATCGGCGCAGGTCTGGCCGGCTGCAGCACAGCGCACAGCCTCGCGCAGCGCGGATGGAAAGTAATTGTAGTAGACGCCGGTGGCGGGCCCGCAAGCGGCGCATCGGGAAATGTCCAAATGGCACTGCGTTGCCGGCTATTTAACGCGCCCTCGCCCCAGGCACGGTTCTTCTTACACGCCTATCTGTTCGCACTGCGGCAATTCACGCAGATCAGTCGGCACCGTAACCTGGCGTGGAACCCTTGCGGCGTGTTGCAATTGTCGAACGCAATGAACAAGCGAAACCCGCTTCAATTGGAAAAATTGCAGAAACTTTACTCGAATCAAACTGTGCAACTACTATCCAAAGATCAGGCATCGAGCAAGGCTGGAATAACATTAACGGAAGAGGCCTGGCTCTTTCCATCCGGAGGGGCAATGGAACCCTCCTCTCTATGCGCCGCCTATCTTGCACACGCAAACATACACTGCATTTTTAATGCTCGGGTCACTGAGCTGAATAGATCGGACGAAAAATGGCGAGTGGATGCAAGTCAGGCGCAGCTAATTGATGCAGACGTTGTCGTTGTCGCCAATAGCCATAGTGCAACACAGCTAGTCCAATGTGCGGGCTTACCACTGCAAGCTTTGCGCGGACAAACCACAGAGATAACCAGCAACGAAAAAAGCGACAAACTCAAAAGCATAGTCAGCGGTGGTCGTACGATATTCCCTAACAACGCGGGACGGCACCTTCTCTCTGCCAGCTACGCTAACAGCGATGATTTACAAGCACTTCCTGCCGATACTGCGGAAAACATAGATATTGCTGCCACTAATTTCGCTGATGCTGACATCTTAAGTAAGGACGCAATCGCTGAGCGTGTATCACTGCGCTGCAACTCCCCCGACCGCATGCCCCTTGTTGGTATGGCCCCGAATCTAGAGAAGATGGGCATTACTTATGCTGAGCTTGCAAGGAACGCGAAGGCGAAGTTTACTTCCACGGGAGAGTATTACGCTGGCCTTTACTTGAATGTTGCGCACGGGTCGAACGGGCTTGCCAGCTGTCCGCTTAGTGCTGAATTCCTAGCGAGCTTAATAACTAACGAGAATTTACCGCTGAGTCGCGACATAGCGGCAAGCCTCAATCCAACACGCTTTCTGATTAAAGACTTAAAGAAGCAGAGATAGCTAACGGTCGTAAAATGCCTGAATTAGCGCGCCCGTAGACTCGACATCAGCCGCCCCGGCACTCTCCCGGATAGAATGCATCGCGAAACTCGCAATCCCTATATCAACTGTTGAAATGCCGAGCAGAGCAGATGTGATAGGACCGATGGTGCTGCCGCATCCCATATCTGAACGCACGACAAACAATTGATGGCTTATGTTCAGACGATTACAGATCGATTTTAGCAGTGCTATAGAATCGCTATTGCTAGCGTAGTGTTGATTCGCATTGATTTTGATGACTGGGCCCGCATTGAGCTTAGGCGAGTGTGCACTATCGTGTTTATCTGAAAAATTAGGATGGACACCGTGGGCGTTGTCCACAGAGAGCAGGACCGAGTTCTGTATCGCTCTATCGAAACTAGCGGCACTGCCTCCGTCAGTTTTATTGTCTGACTCAAGCATTCTCTGCAATACAGATTTTAAGAAAGGCCCTTCTGCCCCTGCGGCTGAGACCGAACCCACTTCTTCGTGGTCGTTACAAACTAAGACACTAGCAGTTTCATCTGTACTTTCAATTAGAGAATGAAGCGCGACAAAACAGCTCAGTAAGTTATCGAGACGAGCGCTGCTAATAAATTGTTTACGCAGACCAACTAATGCTGGCGCTTGTGTATCGTAGAGCAATAATTCATGAGAAAGAATTGCGATAGCATCAAGACAACCCATATCTGTTTGCAAATACCCTAGCAGATAATTTTCGAAGTTGAATTTTTCATCTACATCTAACTGCAGCAGAATAGGCGGCAGCTCTTTTTGCTTGTTGATCAATCGCCCTTCGTTCGCGTTGCGATCAAGATGAATCGCAAGACTCGGAATGAAGCCCACAGGATCTTTAAGGTCAACGAGAATTGAAAGCAAGCCGCCGTCGGCGTTCTGGTAATTCACCCTGCCGGCGATTGATAAGTCTCTATCGAACCAAGGATGGAGCAATGCGCCGCCATACACCTCGACGCCTAACTGAGCATAACCTTGGCTGGAAACGTCCGCATGTGGCTTTATCTTTAAGCAGGGACTATCGGTGTGTGCCCCCGCTATTCTAAATCCGCTATTGGGAAGGTCGCCAATACCAGTCTTAAATGCGATCAGGGCCGAATCATTCCGGGCTACATAGTAGCGTGAGTTTTTATCCAAATCCCAGCTGTCCGATGAGTCGAGGCGCTGAAAGCCAGCTTCGTCCAACAGCGTCGCCATGTTGGCAACTGCGTGAAAAGGTGTAGGGGATTGCTGCAGAAACTGCAGCAATCTTTTTTGACGTTCAGTGCTAACCAAAATATAACTCGATCTAGTTATTGCCGGTGACTTATTCTACTGAATTTCTATAATTTCCACATCGAAGATCAACGCGGAATTCGGTGGAATAGCGGGCGTAGGTGATGCTTCGCCGTAAGCCATCGCGGCAGGGATAAATAGGCGCCACTTGTCCCCTACTGACATCAGTTGTAACCCTTCAGTCCATCCGCTTATTACTTGGGACAAACCAAACTGTGCTGGTTCGCCGCGATCAACTGAGCTATCGAATACCGTGCCATCAATCAGCGTGCCGTGGTAATGAGCAAGAACCGAATCTGTAACTGCGGGTGAAGCACCACCGTCAGGACCAGACTCTAGAATCATGTATTGCAAGCCCGATTCAAGTGTTACAACACCCTCCTGGCTCGCGTTGTTCGCAAGAAATTCTACGCTGGCGGCTGTGCTTTCTGTCAAGGCTGCCTGCTGCTGCTGCGCCATACGCTGCTGAAACAATTGAATGGCGGCGAACATATCTTCTTCGTCCATTCTCACTTCGCCACCGATCGCATCGAGCATGCCTACCATAAAAGTATCAAGTTCTACGTTATCCAAAAGCCCCTGAGACTGGAGGTTCTGCCCGATGTTAACGCCGAGAGAGTAAGCGATCTGTGCATCTTCACTTTCCAGGCTTGTATCACCCTGGCCAAATAACTGCGCGCTCAACAAGGCAGCGAAGATAGTGACGAGGATCCGACTCTTACGTGTACTTATGTTCATGCTAAATTCCTTAGATTCATTGGACAATTGCCGGGATAAGGGTTTCAATCCCGTCAGCGACAAAACTTTCGCATACTAACTGGGATGCCCAGTAAATACCAGTGTCTCACCGGTGAAACGGATCGCAGACAGGCCGTATCCACCCCTACTTACTCACTATTTTCAAAGCTTAGCCAATCATGAAAAATTGCCTCAATCAGCTAGTAAATACCACATCCAGGGCATCCAAATTGGTTGCTACGGCTCTACTGATTTCATTTTCGGCCTGTTCGCAGAACTATACTGTTTCGGTAAATAATCAGGCTGTTTTCGACCCAACTGGACGGCTCTTCAATGGCGACCTCGCTGATCCTGATCTTCAAGGCTGTGTAAATATCGCGATGCAACAGCAGAATATACAAAATGCAGAGCTATTACCTGTACTGTCCTGCGGCAGCTCCGAGGTGGAGACGGTGGATGCTATAGAGCAACTTACTCAATTACGTTTTCTAGACCTGAGTAACAACTTCATACGGGACGTGTCTCCCCTGCAGGGCCTACGATTACTCGGCGGACTAAATCTTATGAACAACGAAGTTACTGATATCGGCCCTCTACTGAACATGATGAACCTCGCCTCAGTCAATCTAGTGGGTAACAACAACATTGCCTGCCAGCAACTGCGTGCCTTGGAAGACAGGCTGGGAAGCAACCTTAGCCGGCCAGAGACCTGTCAAAACTAAACTCTCACTGTGGCGACCCACTATGAAATCGAAATTGCGCGTCTGGCTCAGAAATCAGGCGGCTTTCTTCAGCGGCAACCTCCTCTACCTTCGACCTTATATTTTTATCAGAATACTCCCTCGCCAGAGCTAGATAATCCTCAAAATGCCGCGCCTCCGATTTAAGTAGGCTGCGGTAGAACTTTTGCAACTCGCTATCTAGAAGCGGTGCCAATTTCGCAAAGCGCTCGCAGGAGCGCGCCTCTATGAACGCACCTACGATCAACGTATCAATGAGCTGCTGCCTCTCTTCCTTGGCGATCAACTCACGCAGGCCTGCCGCGTAGCGCGAGGGACTTAGCCTCACGTATTCTATATTCCTAGCCTGCATTATTTCGACAACCTGCTGAAAGTGCAGTAACTCCTCTCGGGCCAACTGCGACATCTTCTTCAGTAAGTCCGGCTTATTTGTATGCCTGTACATGAGATTCATCGCGGTTGCTGCCGCTTTCTTCTCGCAATTAGCGTGATCGATGAGCAAAACATCCTGATGTAGAAGTGCTTCTTGCAACCAGGCGTCTGGTGTAGGGCAGTTAAGAAAATTTGTTATTTGAGTAAGCATAGGAACTGGGGCATGGTCGGAGTTGCGGGGATATTTACAGGTTATTAGTGGCGAGTCTTATCCGGCAATTCTTTATTAGGTGTATTTTCTTCGGTGTCAGTTGCTAGCGCCTCATGCTCTAGCTTCTTGGAGGTCTTTGCGCCAAGAGTTTTGAGATCTTCTACGCGTCGTATTAGATTCCCAGTGCCGGATCGAAGCTTGTTGTGCGCTTTGTCATAACTCTTCTTGCTCGAATCAATTCTCGCACCAACATCTTCGAGGTCAGTAAGAAAGTTTACGAACTTGTCATACAGCGCACCGGCCTTCTCGGCTATCTCTACGGCATTTCGGTTCTGCTGATCCAATCGCCAAAGATTCTGAGCCAGCTTCAAGGTCGTTAGTAACATTGTTGGGCTAACGAAGACGATGTTCTTCTCGAACGCATACTGAGATAAACCAGGGTCGTTCTGAATCGCGACTGAGTAGGCGGCATCAATTGGCATGAACAAGAACACATAATCTAGAGTACTTATACCAGCAAGATTTTGATAGTTCTTGCCTGAAAGCCCTTTAACGTGACTGCGCACTGACTGCACATGCTGCGTCAGAAACCCCGCTTTCTCATCTACATCGTCTGTGGAGCAGTAGGCATCCCATGCCTTAAGCGACACCTTGGAATCTATAATAATATCTCGCGACTCAGGCAGGTGAACAATAACATCGGGCTGAAACTTGCCGCCCTGAGCGGATTGCAAACTTACTTGCACTTCGTATTCCCTGCCTTTAACTAAGCCGGAATTATCCAAAAGAGTCTCGAGGATCATTTCGCCCCAGTTCCCCTGAGCCTTGTTATCGCCCTTCAAAGCATTGGTCAGGTTAACCGCGTCTTCGCTGATCTGCATGTTCATCTCTTGCAGCTGCTTGATTTCTCTAGCCAACGAGAACCGCTCCTTAGATTCTTTGTCGTAAGTGTCTTCTACACGTTTTTCGAATTGACGAATTTTATCCTGCAGCGGATTCAAAACCGTTGAGAGACTTTCTTTGTTGTTGTCGACTAACTTCTTGCTCTTGTCGTCGAATATTTTGTTGGCGATATTTTCAAAAGCTTCACCCATCTGCTCTTTCGACTCGTTCAGAAATGCGAGATCCTTGGTGTGCTGATTTTTCTCCATCTCCAAACTAGTCTCGAGCTTAGCTTTGTGTTCGCGCAGTGACTGCAGCTCGACCCTAAGAGAAGCGTTTTGATTCTCTGATTCATGAACAGAATCTTTTGCATTACCTAGCTCAGCTTCCCTGGCTAGCAGCTTTTCTCGAGATGACAGTTCATCCAGCTTGAGCTGCTGCGACTGACGCAGCAGCCAAACGAGCAGGCCTATCAATATGGCAGCTAGAATAGAGAGGACGATAATAACTGGGGAATTCATAATTCTCGCATTAAAGAGGACGGCCTATACTACGGCGAAACGAAAGTTGCGGCGAGACAAAAGCGGCGACATAGACATAGGTCTGTAGCGCCGCTTTAGTTCAAATTATTATTGATGACGAGTAACAAATCGACGGCAAGTTCAGGCAGATCGTCGACCGGCTCCAATGGTTCGGCAAATACAGTGACAATACCGCCCATGTCTACGAGTCTGACACTAAAATCTTGCTCTACAGCAACAGCTTCTCCATCACCGCGATTAAACAGCCGTCCTATGAATCCGGGCTCATCACCTTCTTCGCTGATGCCAGAGAAGCGGACATTGAGAAAGGCCATGTCACGGTCGTTCTCCAGAATAGTCACTCCTGCCTCGTCTAGTGCTGAGCGAACCAACACCCACGCGCGCCTATAACTGAGGCGAAGCTCCAATACCTGCCGGCCCTGCTCGTCCTCGACAATATTTGCCTTTCTCTCAGCTTCGATGCTACCAGCAAGCAGACTGGCGGATGAGGCCTGATAAACGTCGTTCCTGTCTGCCAGGTATTGTGAAAGACTATCCAGGATCTGACGTTCACGGTCTTCCGATATGGAGGCCTCTGGCCAAGTTGTCACTAACGGTGCCGGCTCACTCCTCGGGCTTTCCACATGCATCACATAGATCTCTGAATAACCGGAATGTAGGCCGGGCTCTATGGTGACGCGATACTTATGCCGCGTCTCCAAATTGCTATCAACCTCCAGCCAAGAAGTTTCCATGACACCTATGCCTGGATCCTCATAGTCTAGAATAACTTCCAGTTGCGTCCAGTAATCTCGCACCAGCGGCCATACTTGTCCCGGCGTAGCATCCAAGACTATCCAACTAGTATCAGTCAAATTTTGTATGATCACGCCTTCCCGGCGATTCGTCTCAATAGGCTTGGGTAGAGGGATCCCGTCGATGGGCAGAGCAGAAATGGAGAATTGCGCCGGAATGACATAGAGCTCATCCAGCGTATAGCTATCGAGCTCGTCAGGAATCGCCATCAGCGGCAATACAGCCGCCTCCATATAATCATCCGCACGATCACGAAAAGGTCCGTCCTCACCAGCTAAGTAATTACACCCGGTAAGCGACATCGCGAACAGTAGGATTAGTATGGGTTTAGGCATTTAACTGTGTTCCTGTATTACGGTATTCATAACTATAACTGAACCAGCACATTACGCATCAATGCCTGCTTGCGCGAGAGCTTCCCGAACTTTGACGTGATATTGCTCATCAAGTTCCACAAGTGGCAATCTAATTCCTCTGCCTATCTTACCCATAGCTTGTAGAGCCCACTTCACTGGAACCGGATTCGCCTCCAAAAATAGATCTTGATGTAGTCGTTCTAACTTCTTATCCGCAGCGCTCGCTGCCGACTCATTGCCTGCCAAGGCTTCAGCACACATCTGTGACATCAACCCTGGTGCCACATTCGCCGTAACGGAAATAGTGCCATCAGCTCCAGCCAATATCAGGGGCAGACTAAGCGCGTCTTCGCCACTGAAGATGGAAAGTTGCTCACCACAATGCTCGATCAACTCTAACCCTCGCGCCAGGTCACCGCTAGCATCTTTGATCGCTACTATACTCTCGAACTCGGCAAGTCGTTTAACCGTGCTCAGCTGTAAATCGCACGCAGTGCGTCCCGGCACATTGTAGAGAATCTGCGGAATGTCCACGCCCTGCGCTATCAGTTTAAAATGTTGATACAAGCCTTCCTGCGAAGGTCTATTGTAATAAGGCGTAACCAGTAGTGCCGCATCTGCGCCATTCTTCTTTGCAGACTCAGTGAAATAGAGCGCTTCGGCCGTATTATTCGATCCGGTGCCGGCTATTACCGGAATTCTTCCATTGACCTCATTGACGCAATGAGCGACCAGATCGCAATGCTCATCGGTGCTGAGGGTGGCAGACTCGCCAGTAGTGCCAACGATTACGACTGCATTCGTACCCGAGGCAATATGCCATTCGAGTAGTGCATTCAACCCAATCATATCCAGCGATCCGTCGGGTTGCATCGGTGTAACTATGGCAACAATACTGCCGCGCATGTGATCAAGCATGGTAATACCAGTAGAAAATTGAAGCTGCGAATTTTAGCACATCGAAAGGACATCAACCAAAGGAGTCACAGCGCTGTTAGACAGCACCGCCTTCTTGTTCATCCGGCCCTGCACTCGGCTGAATTTTATTCGGCCAGGCATTGATGATAGCCTTCACTAGAGTCGCCAGTGGTATAGCAAAAAACACCCCCGCCAGCCCCCAAATTCCGCCAAAAACAAGAACGGCAGCAATAATCGCAACTGGATGCAGATTCACCGCCTCCGAAAAAATGACTGGCACTAACACATTGCCGTCCACCAGCTGCAACACACCATAGGCCACGAGAACGGTATAGAATTCGCTGCCAATTCCCCACTGCACATAGGCAACTGCAGCAACAGGAATAGTGACGACTGTCGCGCCGATATAGGGAACGATCACTGAAAGCCCCACTAGCACCGAAAGCAACAAGGCATAGTTGATGCCCAATATGACGAACATAAGGTAACTAACACTGCCGACAATAAAGATTTCAAGGACCTTGCCACGGATGTAATTTGAAATCTGCTGATCCATCTCCAACCAGATTCGATTCATCAAGGGACGATTACGTGGCAAAAAATTACCCGCCCAGTTGATTAAGTCTGACTTATCTTTCATAACGAAATAGACAAGTATAGGAACTAAGACAATAAACACGACCGTGGAAATGATGCTGGGGATACTCGCCAATGAATACTCCAGTACTGATTGACCATAGCCTCCCAACTCCCCCTGCACGCCGCTGATGAACTCACGAATCTGCTGCTCGGAAACCAGATTCGGGTAGTTCTCGGGTAGCAACAACAGGGATGCTTGCCACTGACTGATTAGGTTGGGTAACTCGTTCATCAGTCTTCGCAACTGGTTCCAGGCGGAGGGAAGAAGAAACAACAGCATCGACAGGAATACACCAATAAACACCGCATAGACGAGGACAAAAGCAATTCGTGATGAGAGGCCCCGACGCAGCAGAATTTCGACCAAGCCCTGCATGAGGTAGGCGATGATAATTGCCGCGATCAGTGGCGCCAGAACACCACCGAATAGCAGCAGAACCCCTAGACCGACGGTCAGCAGCAACATAAGGATGATAGATTCTTCGTCGTGAAAATAGCGATCGAGAAAATCGTTAACCAACTTCTTCATTTCTAAATGTCTCCAGTAGGCCCAGGAGCCTCTGCTTAAGTGTATGGTCGCTTTGCGCGGCTCTAGTTAAAGACAGGGCGCGCCAGCCAGAGTGGTCAGAGACTTCCTAGCCCTTCTTGATCCAGTAATAATAGGCGCTATCGTCCTTCTGAAAACCCAGAATTTGGTGATCAGTTTGATCGGCAAACATGTGGAAATCTTTCTCCGAGCTTGGGTCAGTAGCAACCACCTTCAGAACCTGAGAAGAATTCATGCTATTCAGGGCAAGCTTTGCCTTCAACAGTGGCATTGGGCACTGTAAGCCACTCAGATCTATCTCTATATCGGCGTTTATCTCCATCGCTACATTTTATCAAGCTATGCAGGCTAAACACCATGAATGATATCGCCTTTCCAGCCTCTGATTGACTCTTTGCCTACCCACGTTTTCAGCAGCACGCACCAAACGACCACACAGTGATCACAGAATTGAGTAGAGGCCCCTAGATATCGACCAAAAGTTACTCGCAATCGACGAATTAATACTGTTAATCTCGGTCTTAGAGTATTATCAGTGGACATTATGCAGAATCGTTACCTTAAAAAATCCCTAGTGCTGTTGCTCTCAGCGATTATCCCTAGCTTGCTGTCAGCCCAGCCCGCCCTGCCCAGCCTCGGAGATCGTATCTCTGGGACAGTATCGATTGAGCAGGAATATGCTATGGGGCAACAGTTCCTCAGCAGCATTCGTCGCGGTGCGCCGACAATTTCCGACCCTTTGTTGAATGCCTACCTTGAGAATGTAACCTATAAGCTCGCATCGCGGAGCGCACTCCAGGACCATCGCCTCTCTTTTGTGATTATCGACAGCGAAGCGCTGAATGCCTTCGCCGCTCCCGGTGGCATTATCGGCGTAAATACAGGCCTGTTCCTCAACGCTCAGTCCGAGGCGGAGTTTGCCTCAGTAATGGCCCACGAAATCGCTCACGTAAGCCAGCGTCATTTTGCTCGAGGAATCGATGAGGCGAGGGCAGCAAGACTTCCCGGCATGGCAGCATTGTTAGCTAGCGTAATTATAATGGCTACCTCCGATGCCAGCCACGGCACCGCTGCAATAGCTGCAGCTCAGGGACGCTCACTTGAGAATCAACTGCGCTTCAGCAGAAGCAACGAAACAGAGGCAGATCGAGTCGGCCAAGATGTGATGTATAGCGCGGGTTTCGACCCCGATGGTATGTCGACACTATTCGAACGGCTGCTGGCCATCAATCGATTTGGGCGCCAGCCGCCGGAATTCCTTCTCTCGCATCCTCTCACGGAGTCACGTGTCTCAGGAAGCCGAGGCAGAGCCGGTCGCTACCCACCACAACAATACAGCGCCAATCTTGAATACCAGATTGTCCGTGCCCGAGTGGTCGGTCACTACGCGGCCAACAAGGCTGACCTCGTTCTTGAATATGAACGCCTTCTTGAATATAGCACGAGTGACTTTACACGCGATGTGAATCGCTACGCCCTCGCTATCGCCTATTATGAGAATAAGCAGTTTTCGCAAGCAAGTGCCACTCTTGCTCCATTGCTGGAGAAAGAACCGAATCGTATTAGCTATGCGGTAACGCTGGCTGAAATTCTTACCGAGCAGAACGAGCCAGGGCAGGCAGTTAATTTTCTGCAACGTCATCTTGCTATAAACCCGGGCAATAATGCGCTCACAATGGCCTACGTTGAAGCGCTCATAGAATCACGCGCCTACACCGCTGCCTCCGAAGTCATGGAGCGACATAGCCTTTCCCGGCCAAACGACTTTCAACTCTGGTACAAGCTCGCCGAGACTCAGGGTCAAGCGGGCAATATCAGCGCGGTGCACCAGGCTCGAGCAGAATATTTTCGACTTTTAGGAGACTACCAAAGAGCACGGCAGCAATTGCGCTCGGCCTTGAAGATAGAGAGTGACAACGGAATCGCGCCTGCTGAAGAGGCGCGTTTAAGACAGAAGATTCAAGAGATTGAAAATTTGCAGCAGAATGTCTAAAGCTTGTGTTAGAAGTTTTTAAATTTAGACCACAAGCCTGCATAGCCCTTTTATTCTTTCCCGTTCCTGTATCCCTAGGCTTTTCCACGCACCTTCAGCTGATTGTTCGCAGCAAAATCTAACATCCTCTGCAGCGGTATCATCGCCTGAGCAGCCAGCGCTGAATCTACATGTATCTCATTGCCAGTCGTTTGCAGAGAACCGTACAAACTCTCCAAGGAATTCATTCCCATCCATGGGCATTGCGCACAACTGCGACAGGTCGCATCGTTGCCGGCTGTGGGCGCGATAATAAATTTCTTCTCGGGCGCTACCTGTTGCAGTCTGTGAAAAATACCTTGATCAGTCGCCACAATAATCTCTGACTTTTCAGATTGCT